>Ga0310697_10001490_pt1 | contig 27266 bp, 21 predicted proteins | sample 172DNAGHGlowgp2_FD_203883 | JGI IMG/M metagenome (GOLD analysis project Ga0310697, IMG submission 203883) | Sheep rumen microbial communities from Palmerston North, Manawatu-Wanganui, New Zealand - 1728 DNA GHGlow gp2 (v2) (version 2) | ecosystem: Host-associated > Mammals > Digestive system >...
ATGAAGTTGTGGATATTATCAACATAGAGATTTGCTGTGTAAGTTGCAGCCCACTTTAATGCTGATGTACCTAAATTTCTAGTATTATTACTACTTGGAAAGAATGCAATAGTGTCCATTTGAAATCTATTAGTTCCATTCAAATTGAAACTTATATTATAATTTGAAGTTGAATAGATTTTTGTAAGTGAGTATGTATAAAGATTATCAGCATAGAGATTTGTTGTATATGTGTTCAACCATCTTCTATCACTGGTTCCTAAACTTAGTTTATTATCATTATCAGAACCATTAGGAGCAAATCTAGTACTGTTCATAAAGTAGTAAGATACTCCACCAAAATCTATAGCTAAATCATTGCTTGAATCACTACTTTCAGAATATAATCTTACACCAGTACCTAAATATGAATATCTTTGATAAGTTGCACTCCATAAATTAGTAGAACTACCATTACTATAACCTTTGTTAGTTTTAGGATAAAATGTAGAGCCACCCATTCTTATACCGTTATTATTATTTACAGAAAATGTGATACCGCCACCATCATTATATATTTGAGAATTATTTCCAACTTTTACTCTACTTGTATAAGCAGCATTATATAAATGGTCTACATCTCCTAAAGTATATGTATTATTCTCTTTTGGAATTATGTTTTCATCAATTACAGTACTTCCACCTCCACCATGCGCTGCTACATAATCAACTACATATGTAGTTGTTGCATAAGAACTTTCAATATCGGCAATTCTACCTTCTACATAATTTCTAACTGTACCAACACTTGCCCATGCATTTGTATCTGTTGAAATTATATTTGTATAAGATATTGCATTTGGATAAATAAAATGATACTGATTATTTGCACTAAGACCCCATCTATATATTGTATATGGCACAGTTGGATTTGATACAATTGATGGTGGAACTGTAAGATATGAATTTAATGTGTCACTTGTAACATAACTTGCGTTAGCCAACTCTGTCTTAGTCACATAGCTGGTCAAATCAGGTTTTTCCTGGTTTATATATTGTCTTACTTGTGAAAAATTATCATATAGTGTTGGCATAGTTTATTGAATTATGAATTTGAAATTGGGAATAAAACATCCATCTGAGCCTGAGTTAAAGCTGTTGCATATCCGCATGCACTAAGTTCAGAATCTGTGATGTATTCTGCTGGAATAGAAGTAAGGTATCCGCATGCACTTAATTCTGAATCTGTTATATATTCAGCAGGAATTGAGCTGATATAACCCATGTTCTGGATATCGGTCTTAGAATAAACATCTGCGGCATTTGCCTTGGTACCAAGGGCTGTCGTAACGGTAGCTGCATAGTTTGCATCGTCGTTGATGGCTGCGGCAAGTTCATTCAATGTATCAAGTGCTGCAGGTGCACCGTCGATGATAGCGTTTACCTTATCCATTACATAGGCTGTAGTAGCGTAAGCCATGCTTTCAAGAGCAGTGCTTGTTACATAGCTCTGTGCTGATAACATATCCTTTGTTACGTATGCGCTTAAATCTACACCAGGAATAGCTGCTATTGCTTCACTTACATAGGTCGTTGTAGCATAGCTCATTCCTTCAAGGGCTGTCTGAGATACATAAGCGTTTAAGTCGGTCTTCGTAGCATAAGAGCTTAAATCAGGAGTGTTGATTAAATCATTATAATCACCTGAGAAAGCTACGTCAGCAAGGGTGTATGCGAGCTGTTCTTTATCTGCAAATTTTTCAACTGCCCAGTTCTTTACTCTGGTAAAGTTATCATATAATGTTGGATTTGCCATTTTATGTTATTGTATATTTTTAATATTAGTCGTTTAAGATTTCGTCCATTGTCTCTGAATCAAGACCTACAGGGACAGTTTCAAGAGTAGTAACCCTGTCTTCAAGCTGGTTGAATTCAGGTTTTGTCACATAGTTTCCTTCTATCAAACTGAGCCTTCTGTTGAATCCTTCGTCGTCTCTCTGTAGATCGCTTACCTCGCCTTCAAGCAATGAAAGTCTCTGTTTAATCTTAGTATCATCGTAATAGCCCACATTATAGGTGTAGGCTATCATCTGCTCACTTTCAACAGAATATACATTTTCTGTCGAAATATTTCCGCTGGCAAGTGTATATGGTGTTGAATAAGTTATCATTATATATATAATTTAAATGCTTTTTTATTATCAAGGATTACTTGTTCTTCCTTACCCTCGTTAAGTACAAGCATGAGGTCGTAATCACCCCATACTTTCTGGTCTTTTCCGAAAAAAGTAAATGTAAGCGTATTGTCTTCCGTAGTGAATGGAAGTTCTTTCTTGTATCTGTTGCAGATAAGGTATAAGGTAAGGTCAAGTTGTGATAAGTCTCTTTCTTCACCATCTATAGTTATAGGCCAGTTAATCGTTATGTCAGTTCCTAATCTGTTATTGATCATCGTTTTCTTCGTTATCTATTTCTTCTTGTTTTCTTACTTCTACTTCTGTTGCGCCGTGTTTAACTGATATTCCCTTACCTTTATCGATAGCTTTAATTACCGTGAATAATGCACCCCATCCTAAAAGCTCACCGGTTGATGATACTACGCTCGGATCGATGGCGCCCAAAGGAGGTAATAATAATGACGTGAATACCAATGCGATAGAAGAGAAAGATAAAATTTTGAACCAGAGGTTCTCTAAGATACATTCTTTAAATGTTTTTTGTAGTCCGTTAGAATCTTCCATTTACGTAAAATCATGATTTTATAGTGATTCTATCATATCTTTATATATAAATATAGGACTTTTCGAGTGATAAATCTTAGAATTTTTTCCTGAAAAGTCCTATATTCTAAATTTTTATCTTATTTAATTATTATGATAAGGTGATATCATTTCAGTCCATCCAGAAGGTCTACCACTTATACCTGTAGGCCATGACGTACCTGTATATAATCTGCTCCTTAATAAAATACCTGTTGATGATACATGGTCAAGCCAGTTGTAAGTACAATAATCATTCAAATAATGTAAAAGACATTCACAAGAATTAAGTAAAGTACAATATGCGAACATATTTGAATAACAGTAATGTACCGGTTCTGTAGCAGGTAAGAAAGGTGCAGTTGTCAATGAAGTACATCCGTAGAACATATTCGAATAACATGAATCGGCTAATGTAGTTGCAGGAAGTTCAGGAGGTGTAGTAAGATTTGTACATCCGTTAAACATATATTCATAACAATTTTCACAAAGTATTGTATAAGGAAGTTCCATATCTTCACATGATAATACACCTGTACAAGATCTGAATAATCCGTTAATTCTGAACGGAAGGTTTTCCCATCCCCAAGAATCATCTATCAAAGACATAGGATTACCTTCAACATTAAATGTAGTAGCATATGAATTTCCGAATCTGTACCAACATGATTCATTCTGACTTTGATATGTAGTACCGTCTGACCATCTATATGATTTAAACCTTACTTTATCACCAGCTGATACCAATATCTTAAATGCTGTTCCACCATAATCTATTCCGTCATTACTTCTTTCAAGTGTCCAAGGACCATTGTTAATACTATAATAATAGTTAAATGTTTGCATTGCCCCTGATGTACTGTTTGGACTTGGGTGAACAGAATAAAGCCATATATAACCTCCGTGTACAATATTAAGAGTTAAATAATTAATCTCTATCGGTGTAACATAAACACACTGTAATGATACCCTGTTAAGACTTTCTACATCATTCTTCATACTGTATGCCGATATGGTTACTGTACTGCTGATAGTAACAGGATTTCTGTAAACAAGCCAGGATCCTGAATTATTAATACTGTAATATATCATTGCACCTGCAGTAGAACAAGTAATAGTTACTACGTTTTCTGAACATGATATTACAGGATCGGCCGGTCTTTCTACAGGTACATAAGTTGCCGTAAATACTTCCGTCTGTTCGCTTGCAACACCGTCTTTTACAGAATACGCGATATAGCTTGTTGTTTCTGTTATAGGAAATGAAGATCCGTATATAGAGAATGAAGAATCATCAATATTACGGTAATATATAACGGCACCTACTGTAGAACAAGTAATGGTTACATAGTTATTACTACATGAGAATACAGGTACATTAGGTGTAGTAGGCTCTACAGGAGGTACATAAACACATTCCTGGGATACTACTGAACTGTTTAATCCGTCTTTTGATGAATATGAATAAACGGTAACCGTTTCAGTAACGGCAAATTGTCCTGAATAAATATTAGGTACTCCATTAATTGAAGTCCAATAATATATTACTGCACCAGTAGTGGCGCATGTTATAGTTACTATGTTACTGCTGAATGTAATAACAGGATTATCAGGTACCGTAGGTGTTACAGGTTCGACATAAGTACATGTCTGTGATACGGTATTGCTTGTTATACCGCTTTTATCAGTATAAGCTGTAATGGTAACAGTTTCAGTAAGTTTTATAGGAGATGAATATAACTTATATTCACCGCTTCCGATTTTATAATATATAAATGCTCCGGCTGTTGTGGTTGAAAGATAAACGTAATTATCAGATACAACTATAGAAGGTTCTACAGGAATACCTACATATTCACAATATACGGCTTCAGAACTTTCTGACTGTAAACCTGATTTCATTGACTTTGCGACATAATAAGCTGATTCACTTATAGTTATAGGATTTGAATATTCAGTCCAATATTTGTCGCTCACTTTCTTATAATATATGGTTGCTCCTGTTGTAGAACATGTAATCGTAATAGTGTTAGGAGTATATGATATTACAGGTACTTCAGGTGCTACAGGTTTCTCCGGCGCTTCGTTTATTATTGTATTACTTCTTCCTCTGTAATTCTGTGTGAAAGCGTATACATCAACATATCTTTCAACGGTAATAGCTTCAGTATAAAGAACATATCCATTACCGATATTATAATAGATTTCATCTGTTTCTCCGAATTTCTCTATCGTTACGGTCGTACCTTCCCTTGTAATAATTGGAGGATCAGGGACGACTACTTCCTGTACAGGACAGTAAATGCTTACCGTATTTGATTTCTGATCCCTGTACTGGGCATAACAGAACAAAGTTCCCGATTCGGACATAACAACGGAATTTCCTTTCATAAGGAGCGTAGTACCTACTTCGTTGTTTCCGCTGTCCGTCTTAATCCAATAGTATATGCCCGCGTCTTTAAGCTGGCAGGTAATATATACTATGTTCTGGTCGTATTCGAGGACAGGATCAGGTACTTCCGTTATTACGTTCACCGATTCAGGGGTATAGCCTTCTGAAATGGATTCGGTAATCTTACCGGATACTCGGAAAAGTTCCCTGAATTTATCAGGATAATCGGTGAATACCGCACCGCCGTCAAGTCCGTTGTCCTGAAGTATTTTGTTAAGTTCTGATTTTATCTTGGTTACTTTGTTTATACTTTCTATGAGTGTATTCATATTTATCCGTTAAGTATTATATTTGTCAAGTCTTCAACCGTTTCGAGCGCGTTTACGAATTCCTGAGGATAAGTTTCAAAGTTATCCCCAGGATCGACGCCTACCGCCTTAAGAATTCCCTTAAGCTCGTTCTTTACGGAAATGATTTCGTTTATGTTCTTAAGTACTGTCTGCTTCATATTATGATATCAATGCATTTGTAAAGTCTATTACGGTAACAGGAGTCCTGTTGTATACCTGTACGTTGTTGGTTTCGTTGGTATAGAAAGCCATTATCTTACCTGTCATTATATCCGTACCGATTGTGAACGTGAATGAATTTACCTGGTTCTCGATACAGTAACCGTCGCCTGCTGTCTTCTGGTAGTTGTCCGCTGAACAGAATTCGTCGGTATCAGGATTCCATTCTATCTCGTCCACCTTCCATTTAAGGTTATAGAAATTAGCCGCATCGGCGTTGTTGGTAATGGTAACGTTATATAAGCCTGTACCCTGTGTTACGGTTACGGTAGGAGGATTGTCATTGATTGTCCTTCCGCTGTCATATACGAACGTCGTAATACTGTCAAGCGTATTTTCAGAACCCCATACGGAATAGGCTTCGATAGTGCCGCTTAATAAATCGGTATCCAAATCGTTATCTGTTGTGAAAGCGACCATCCAGTCGTCGTATTTATGAGGGTTTACCGCTCCAGGATTCCATATACCGTCCCTGCATCTCCAGTAGTTGGTAGCAAGCTTGTTCCTGTTGGTTACCTTGATTGCATCGTTATTGGTTTTCTCAATAAGCAATATCTGAGGTTCAGGAAGGGCTGTATAATGTTCATTGATGAAATGAAGAGGCGCTGATTCCCTTACCTGGTTTGTGTTGTTAGGATCATAAACGGTTATACCGATGATGTCTGATTCGATAAGGTATTCGCTTACCGTATCCCCGTAAAGTCCTGCCGCCTTAGGATTATCGTATTTATGGGTATCGATTACGCCGCCTGACCATACGCAGTTCTCCATCCTGTATTTGAGTATTACACCGTCGTTGGTATTGTTCCTTACATAAAGGATATATGCCTGTTTGTTTCTGTCCCATTCACATGTAACGGAAGGTGCTACAAGAGGCTGTACTGTATTGTTCGTATAGTTTACGGAAGCGTATGCTGACCAGATTCCTTCATACTGGTATCTTACATAGACAGTACCTGAAGCAAGGTGAGTGTCAAGATAACCTGAATATACGCCCGTTCCTATTCTACCAAAGCTGAATACGGTTACAAGTCTTTCAGTATCGTATTTTGTTTCGTCTACTGCTCCTGGACCCCATTTTGTATCTGCGATATACATAGTAGGCTCTACGTCGAAAGGACATGTGATTGTAACCTTGTTATCCGCGGCTGCTACTGTAACCTGAGGTACCGGTCTGCTGTCCCATGCTATGCCGAAGTCTTCCTTGATATCATATTCAATGCTTGATACTTCATTTGACCAGTCGTTATTGAGTTTTGACTTACCCCATACAATGAACTTGACTACGTGTGAATCGAGCTCGAAAGCGTTGTTATATAATGAATACTGTCCGTAATATGTACCTGAAGGCCTTAATCCGGTAGCGTCATAACCGGTAACCTGAATCTTGCAGTAATTCTGTACGGTATAGTATGCAGGATTTTCAGTGGCGTTGTTCATATGAACCATTACCTTGCCGGTAACCGAATCAAGTTCCGCGTATACTTCAGGATCAAGTATGTCATAGTGTACGTATGCAGGGTTGTAATGAAGAATATAAAGCACCCAGTCGGTCCTTACGTTTCCTACCCTTGCACGGCCGTAAACAGGTATGTCCTGCTCTGAATAGGCGCCTGAATCGCTTAAATTGAATGTCTGCGCGTACTGTCTTATATTACCGCCCAAATTATATTTGTATTCGATAACGACGTCAGGATCAGTCCATGTCTCATACTGTTCGTTCTGGTATTCAAGAATTACGTTGTTGCTCTGTGAAATCTGTACGAATACAGGATCGGCAAGCTGTTCCGTGGTACCCCTGTGCATTTCCTGCTTGTTCTTTGAAGACCAGATATAGCTTCCGTTCTTTGATACCTTGGCGATACCCGTTACCGTTACCTTCTCGTGCGTAGCGTCTATATAGCTTGTTACTTCGAAGGCTGAAGAATATTCAGTCCAGCTTGAAGGGGCGGTGTCAGGATCATCGTCATTGTTGTCGTTAATCTTATAATATAATCCCTCGCATACTGAAGCGTTAGGATAAGACATATTGCACCATATCTTAAGTATTGAGGTATGGTCTGAATTATAGTTGATAAGGAATTCGATTACAGGAGAAGTGGAATCATAATATAGGTCCTGTACGGTGGTTGTTACCTCAACGCCGTTGATGAATCCCTTCGCCTTTATCCTTCTGTCCTGGTCGATAGAGAAAGGCTGCGTGTACATGGTCCAGTCAGTTACTACGGTATCGGTACCGTACTGGCATACCTGGTATTGTATATTGTCATAAGTGAAATCAGTACCGGTAGTAATCTGGATTCTTCCGCTTCTCTGTACGATTACGAGGTTAGGATAACCAGGATTTATAAGTTCTGAATAAATTGAACCGAAAACACCGTCTGAATTCTTACATGCTGCCGATACGTAACATTCCCTGTAAAGCTTGAACGGCTCGGTATATCTGTTGGTAAGGTACTGGGTATCAGTTACAGGGGCATTATCCGTAACCTGATACCAGATTTCGTCTCCGTTTGAAGCGGAAATATAACAGTAACCGTCCTGGCTCCATATATCATTAATTTTACCTACTACGGCGGCGCCTACTACGGTCCATCCCGTAGGAATGGCGTTTACGCCGAATGCATTGCTGCCGTTAGGCCAGTTGGCTTCCTTGTTCACTACGAAAGTACCTTCCGCAGCTACGTTCCTTACCCAGTTTGCGCTGAAGTTTCCGTTAGGCGTATTCTTGAACATAGCCTTGATATAGCAGAGTGAAGTACAGTTTTCGAACATATTCGCATAACATGAGGTCATACCTGATACGTTCTCTACGTCAAGGTCAGGGGCTGTCCTTAAATTGGTACATCCCTTGAACATTGAATTCATGCAGTTCCTTGCAAGCGTACTTGCACCGATTACAGGGGCTGTCATAAGTGAAGTACAGTTTTCGAACATGCTTAAATAACATGATTCGGCAAGTTCTGAAGCGGTTAAAGGAAATACGTTCTTAAGTGCTGAACAGCCGTAGAACATCCTTTCACAAGAGCTCATACCCATCGCTTCATATCTGAAAAGGCTGTTATGGACGTCTTCAAGTGAAGTACATCCTTCGAACATGCCTGAGAACACCCTAGGAAGTGCCGTACCGGCAGGTGTCTGTATCCTTATAGAAGTAAGGCTTCTGCAGTTCTTGAAACAGGATATGAAAGCGCTTGAACCGGCGCTTATAAGATTCAAGTTACCTGTTGATGCAAGCATTACGCAGTCCTGGAAGGCAGATGCCATACCGGAAGACTTAACCGTTTCGAAATCGTATACAGGACCTCCTTCAAGCTTTGAACATCCGTAGAACATCCTTGTCATACCGTTTTCTGATACGGTATCTGTGTTGATCGTGAAAGCGGCCTCCCTTAAATCCGTACATCCGTTGAACATGTCCTGCATCATTCCGTTCGGCATGTTTGATATATTAACCGTAATACCTGAAGCGTTTACAAGGTTTGTACATCCCCTGAAAAGACCGGAATAATTCAAGTCTTCCTTACCGATGGCGTTACCCTTAACGGTGCTTACGTCGCCGGCTATAACGGCCTGTCCCGTGAATCCCGTAAACTTGGATACGCTTCCTTTGAAGAAGTATTTGACGTTCATATCAAGACCGTTAATAAGTTGTGATCCTGAACTTCTCCAATAAGGATAACTTTCAGCCGCATAATATAATGTACCTTCAAATGAAAGCGCTGTTATACCTTTGATACTGAACCAGTTACCGTCTACGAAAGGTTCATCTGTATCTGCGCCGTTACCAGGATTCTGTCCGTTGTATTCACTTCCTGAACCACCGCCTGCTTCATCGTAATAAGAACAGGACTTGGTAGCCACGTCTGAATAAACTCCTCTGTTGATTGCGGCTGCCTTAACGACTGTAAATTCAGTTATGGTTATACCGAGCGCGGGATTATATGTAACGCCGTAGCTTCTAGGATCTGACTGGTCCAAAGTATACCTTACTTCGAAATCTGATGAAATGGTAATTGTATTGTTTTCCTGTACGATAACGGGTTTAGCAGGCTTGCCTTCCGTTGTATTTCCGTTAGGCCAGTATGTATAAGTCGTTATATTCCTTGAATTTACGTTGTTCTTTACGGAATATGCATATAAGTCTGTCCTTTCAGACAAATTGAATGTAATAGCGTTAGAAGAACCTTCCGTATAGCTTCCTACTGAACCTCTTCTGTACCATACCTTGGAACCTGAAGTGGTGCAGTATAAAGTAACCTTTGTACCTTCTTCGATGAACTGTACGTCGGCCGGTACGGTCGTATCTGAATCGGCGCCGTATCTGTAAACGAGTTTCATCTTTGAATAATAACCGTCCTTCAAAGAATAAACGTATATGATGAAATATCTTTTCTCTACTTCGAAAGTATCGCTGTATTCCCTGTAATAACCGTCTGATTCGTCTACTGAATAGAATATCCTTGCATTCTCCGTAGCGCAGGTAAGCGTAACGTTTGCACCGTTAGCCGTAGTGGCGAAAGTACAGTATACGTTAGCGGGTCTTAAACTGTCGATATCGGCGTCATGTGAAATAGACAAGCTGTTGTACTTGGAATATTCGTTGTTCTTAACGCACATCGCCTTGATGTTTGACATGGAAGCGGTTACAAGTACTGGACCGTAATATACGTTCCAGTCGCCTCCGTCGATGCTGTACTGTATAGAAGCGCCTGAAGTGGATGTAGATATGTATAATTTATTATTGTCCTGATAGATGTCAGGAGGAAATACGAAAGCTATATTACCTGATTCTGTAATTTCAGGATCAGAATAAATCTGTTTAGGTGATTCTGAACGTCCGAGTTTGCCCCAGTAATAAATATCTTCTGATTCTGATATGATAACCGGACCAGTATATAATGTAGGGACACCGTTCTCACCCAGACTGAAATAAATCAAGGCTTCCGTCTGAGATGTCGTAATGGAGAAAGTATTGTCAACATAGGTAAGTACAGGTACTTCTACTTCCGAAGCACCTTCATAGGCGTCGTCGGCGGCGTCTTTACCGTCCTGAAGTCCTATACTTTCTACCTGTTCTATTATACCCCTTAAGTAATCAGGATACTGTTCGAAATTGTCGGCTATGTCAGGTTCGATGTACACGTTCATTTCATCTTTCATTATAAGCCTGTAGTTGAGTACATCCCTCATAATGTCAGTAAGTATCTCAGTAGTGAACTTGTCGTAATGCGTGTAGTTTACCGTGTAATCCAATAAATCCTGAGGACCCGCAAGCCAGCGGCTGTTTCCGGTCAAAGTATACCATCTGTCATGGTAACCTTCCCTCCAGCCGGCGTTGTATGACTTTGCAAGCATGTTATGTATAGAAACAGAATATCTGGCGATATTATCGTTTTCACCTAAGATATCCTTGATTTCATTCTTTGTAACCAGTATCTTGTTTAGTATTTCAAGTAAATCCATTTATACGGCGTAATTATATTTTTTCATATAATTTAAAATAGAAGTTTCATGTAATTGAATCAAAGATTTCTTGCCCTCTTCTGACTCCAAAAACTTAATATCTTCCTTGTTCGTCATGAACATGTGTTCGACCAAAACAGCAGGCATGTCGGTATGTTTACATACATAAAAGTTACATTCAAAATAACCCGTCTGAGGTATATACCTGTCGCCTTCAAGCTGCATCATATGGGCGTTATCCGCGTAAATCTTACCTAAGGCCTTTGACTTAGAAGAACCGTCCTTATATACATGTGTTGTAACGCCTGAAGCGTTGCTCCATGTATTACCTGGACCAGCGTTTACGTGTATTGAAACATAGATTGAATCGATGTTGTTGAACTTAAGCGTCTTTGCAAGTATATTGGCCCTGTCACATCTCGCCTTCAACGTAACGTCGTTTTCTTCAGGTACTATTATATCGTTGTCAATACCTATTTCATGAAGTCTGTCTGACAACATTTTGGCGAAATCCCTGTTCCACTGATATTCCCTGAACTGTCCGTCAGGACTTCTCTTTCCAGGCGTGTTTACACCGTGCCCTGGATCTATGATTACAAATAATTTATTCATATCCGTTTAAGTCATATTTATAATTCTCCATCTATCCGTATCGGTGGCCATTAAAGTACATGAACATACAGGACCGCCTATTACACCGAAATTGAATGATGATAATTCCTGGTATCCGTTGAAGTTTACTTCTATCTTACCGTTTCCCTTAGCGGCTATGGTAAGTTTGGAACCGTCTGAATTTACCCAGCCGAGAATGGTAATTTCCCTGAACTTACCGAACTGTATAGGATCCGGAAGTGTTACGGTATAGCTTGAATGAGGAAGCGTATTCTCACAGAATATTATTTCGTTCTTAAGTCCGAGCTGTTTGTCGTTGTTTACTGACTGTGCGGCTTTCTGTATATAAAGGCCCCTTGTGTTGTCCATGGTAATATAATTACCGTCCCATGCAAGCTCGAACGCGTCGTCGGCCGCATACAGCCATCTGGAGTTGTTGTTTACTAATTCGATACCGTTTGTACCTATTGTAAGCTTGTGTCCTCCTGAATCGGAAGCGCCGCTTGATTTGTCTATATGTGATTTAACTGTACCTGTAAGGCTACATTCTACATTGTAGTAAAAGTTCTCATAGTAATAACCGCATGCTACATAGGCGTATACTTTATAACCGAAATTGATGTCAAGCGTATATGTACCTGATGACTGTACTGTATAGTCGTCAAGTATTTCACTGAGTGATATTACTATAGCTGCGCTGTTGTCACCTGACGTTCTCGGTGTGGCAGTGCCTGTACTTACGCCAACGCCGTTCTTCTTAAGGGTCCAGCTGAATGAAGTAATATATTGTCTGTTAAGCCCCCTTGTAGCGTCCCACATCCTGCCGCAAAGCCATGTGTTGATGTTGAGGTTAATAAGAAGGTCCCTTAAGTCAAGTGACGTACCTGCTTCAAGGTATCCTAAATTGGCGCTTGTATTGAAGTAAACGATATAGTTGTCAAGCTCGTATTTATATACCCAGCTGTACCAGAAAGGACCGTCCCAGTCTTTCCATCTATCATATGTTATATATTCCCTGTTAGCTGTCTTCCAGTCATATATGTAATTGAAAGGTTTGTTAGATACGTCTATCTGACTTTCTGAGCTGCCTTTCTGCGGTATATTGAAAGGAGTGATTTCTACTCTCTTCGTACCGAGGTTGTCATATAAATTAAGTGTATCATATGAACCACCGGAATGCTGTCTTAAATCAACTGAACCTACTAACGTAATGGTAGAATTTTCACCGTCAAGATGAATACCGACAGCTTCAAGGCCGCTCTTAACGTCCATTATCATCATGTTTATTCTTTCATTGATATCAACATAAGTATTGTTGTAATTAACTAAGAATGAACCAATAAACTCGTTACCGTTAGACGCGATACAGGTCTGTCTGAACCTTGAAATACCGCTGAACTGGTCTATATGTGAATACTGACCGATACAAGGTGCAATAAGTTCCGGATCTAAAGGTTTTGTTGATGAAATCAAAATAGCGTTCTGTCTTGACTCATCGTACATATGACCGAGACAGGCAAGTGAATCGCCTTCTGAAAGGATGAATTCAGGATAATAACCTACATAACCGAACTGCCACTGCGTCTTCTGTGAATAATCTGTATTGACACCAGCGTCTACGTCTTTGTCCATACCGGATTCGGCCGTTACTATTGTACCGTTATTGATTATATCCGCTTCTTTATCTGTTACAGGAATATCGGTTTCAGTACTTAAATCCGTCTTTTCAAGCGTCAATTCGTTGTCTAAATCTATTACAGGTACGTCCTTGGTAACGGTATCGCCGTAATTAAGTATGTCTCCTTTATGATATACTATATCACCTGTAGATTCGTCTATTACGTCATCTGATACGATAAACTTTCTTTCGATGAATGTATCTTCAGCAAGGGTAATCTTGTTCTTAACGGTATTCTTTACCTTAAGACCGTATTTAGCATCATCGTTTATACCGCTTGCGGCATCGGCCCAGCTTCTTGCCTGTGTCAATTCAAGGCCTTCAGGATCGTCCTCAACGGTATCTGAATAGGTACCGTCTATAATCATCTGGGCTACGTTGGCCGCTGAACGTCTTCCTACTTCTGCAGGTTCTACTGTTTCACCTGTAAGGGCAGTATTCAACATCTGCTGTGCCTGTTCTACATAGGCGTTACTGTCATAAAGGTTATCTGAAGCCTGTTTGCCTGTAATGTCATAAACCTGGTCGTCAAGTCCTCTGATTTTGATTACCTGTTCCATAATGGAAGTCCATTCAGAGTTTTCAAAGTATTCAGGCCATTCTATGTTGCTTGTACCGTCAAGGGCTTCTTGTGAAGTAACCTTAAGCTCTAATGCGTCCGTAATCTCTGTATATCCCTTAGGATAAACAGGTGTTGAACCGTCTGCGAACAATATCGTACCAAGAGGATAATTATGTCCGTTTACGTCCCTTAAAGTATAGGCTATGTCTATATAGAAAGCAGGATAAGAGTTTCCTTCATAATCTGTATATTCACCTTCACTTGTGTTGCATACGAATGTCCAATAGTCTTTGTTACCTACATTCCTGTAAACGTCCGGATCAATATTAAATGACTTACAGCGCATCATGTCGCCGATCTGACACTCATTCTTAATAGCCTTGTTTCCGTCGTCTTTCCTCTGCCATAACCTTCTGCATCTGATATTTTCTACATTATTGGCTGTCAATATATTATATATATCCGCACGTGAAGAAATAAGGTTAATAAGCGGATTATTGTCAGAAGCGTCAAATATATTATAATTTACAGATCCTCCTACGAAATCTACTTGGAACATGGAAGGAGAAACAAGTATTGTACCTCCCTGGGCCTTTACCTTATCGACAATAAGCTCAAAGAAATGGGCGGCGCCCTGTACTTCAAGGTTCATTGTAGTAAGCGTATCAGTAACGTTCAAGTCTCCGTTTACCTGTATACCTGTTTTTTCAAGACCGTCTGACTCAGGAAAATCGGTAATCCACTCGAATGCAGGTATCCTTGTCCATCCGCCTGCACCCTGTAAGAACCATGTATTCTGTCCGGCAAGTGGTGAAGGTACTATACCCCTAACACCGTCTTCCGTACGTGTAGCACCCCTGAAGTCGGGAAGTGAAGACATCTCAACACCTACCTGGTTGTTAGATGAATTATATATACTGGTACCGCCTATTACATCCTTGTCGTATATGATACCGTATTTGTTTCTTGGTTGTTTGTTACGGTCGTAAACGTTATATATTCTCTGATTTGCCATTAGAATGCTATAAACTTAATTTTATTGTTATTTTCTCTGAAATCAAATGACTGAGTATCAATCATAAAAGTACCGTCAAGTTCTCCTTCTCCGTCATTGTTTCCTGGTTTTGAGAATTTCTGATAAGGTTTGAAATAACCTTTCATGTTTCTGTTATATATTACCTTTCTGTCTGAATGGTGGTCAAGGTAAAGGTCTACTATATTGTATTCCTGTTCTTTATCAGTATCTCCCGCTACATGCTTCAATGAAGCAAGGTATCCGTTGTTTGTAGATACATAACTCCTTGAAATAGGTTTGTCTTTAATGGATGTGTTAATCTTACATGTAAGACCGTCGAAATCCTGCACATAGTCGTCGTCTATATAACCGATATATACCTTGTCTGTAGTATTGGAATCGTCGTGGTTGTTCCACCATACGGATGTATCGGTATAAACATAACCTAATTCGAAATCCTTACAGAATATTACAGGTATACAGCCTGTACCGAATGATACAGCGGCACCAGGAAAGTATTGATTCAATCCATTAATCAATTCAAGAGGAAACATCAAAGGTGAATATATAGTAAGCTTCAATGAACCGAATGAAGGATCTGAAAGCTTCTCACTGTCGATAGGAATTGCATAACAGTCTTCTCCTACCTGGTCCTTATATGTAGTGTTACTTACAACGTCCATCCATGTAAATGCAGGTACATATTCGTCACCCTCATTGTCAGGATTATTGTTATAGTTAAGATAAAATGTTGATTCAGTTGAGGTCCAGCTTGTACCATTCCAGTACTTGTCTCCTACCTGGAGTTTCATCTTCCACATCTGGAATCCCTTACCATAATTAGGATCACTTTCACTTCTTACTGAAAACCAGCCGCCTACCTTTATATCATTAGGTACGTTTGACATTGATTTGTCGATAGGAGTAGTAGCATACCATCCTTCGTCAGAATTAATGATAGTAAGTACCTTGGTCTTCTTACCGTCTTTGTATTCACATCTGCCCTGGTAGAATAATGAACCTTTAATCGTGATCCATGATTTACCCGTAGAAGGCTTCCACTGAATTATTTCAGGTATGGTATATTCTAATACAGGATGTTCCATTGTATGAATCTGAGCAAGAGGTATACTCTCCATAGTAGGCCCCATAATGAAGAAAGTAAGTATATCCGACCAGTCGATAGTGCTAGGCACGTTGTTAGGATGTGATTCATCTACATAAGCGTAATGCTGTAACAAACAGCAGTGTGTGTTAACCGTCTGAATGGTCTTATTTCCTTTCCAAGGTCTCTGCTTAGGATTATTAGCAGTTGCGGCGCTGTAATAACCTTCTTCATATAAAGGATTATCTGAACTACCGATATATGAACCGTCTGACATGTTATAATACTTGTGTACCCAGCCTGATTCAGGTTTCAACCTACATAAGGTCTGATAGTCTGTACCTTCAAGATATTCCTTGTTATCGTCCCATTCCCACCATAAGAATTTTCTTCTTCTTACCGTTGACCATTTTGATTTATCTGCACCTAAATCTTTCTCTTCTGTAATAGAAATATGCGTATCGTCGTCGAAGATATCGGGACTGATTTCATCTATCTTATAAAGATTATCCGATACTTCGATCTTGTTATAAATATCATCGATATCAATCTTTGACTTACCCGGAGCCATATTGTCTACTGTTATATCAGTCAATGATGCAGGTGAATCATAATAACCATTTGATTCTGAACTCTGTATATCATATTTATAATATTTAACGGAACCTAAATTCTCTGCCCTGTAGTCAATTAACCATATATCATCACCGTCAGGAACCAATGACCAGCACATGAATTTACATATCTCTTCAAGTACTTCATACTGTGTCCAAGGAGTCCTTTCTTCGTTATCGTCAAGAAAGTTTGTACTTGATACGAATAACTTGTCGGCTACCGTTTCAGTAATGGCATTTGTATTTATATGTGTATAATCGGCAGGAATATATAAATCACCCCTGTAACCGGCTGGTTTCAATATGCTTAAAAGAATATCCAATAATGAATTATACTGGCCGTTATTGTCCCATTTAAAATCTTTACATGTAGATACTGCGTCAACAGCTTCAAGCTGAATCTTATCCAAATAAGTGAAGTCCTGTGAATAAGATACAGGTTTAAGATAACCGAAGAAGTAATTCCTGATTATATTGATATGGTTTACGTCACCTTCATGACCTTCCTGATACTCGAACTCAAAAAGCTTTACATGAGTACCCCTTGAAGTAGGTTCATAAAGGTCAAAATAATAATCTTTTGATACTATCTCGACAGTTAATGAACGTGATTTGATAGGAGAAAAAAGACCCCTTGAAGAAGTCTTTAATGTTGCAGGACTGTCACTTAACATTAAGTCGACCTCCTGAGCGCCTGTAGGCGTACTGATTTCTATACCGTAATGTGTTCCTTCCCTGTTATTGAAATAACCGTAAAAATTCATTATATGTTATTCATTTTTTTATTGTAATTTTCAAGTACTCCGACAAGGTTATCACCTGTTACTACAAACTCTACCTTACCGTTTACCCCTGCAGGCTGGTATGTATTCTGAACTACGGGACTTGAATTCATCTGCTTCCATAATTTCTCTTGGTCTCTTTGATTAACAATAAGTTCACCTGAATTCAATCTTGCAAGAATCTTATCGCCGTAGTAAGAATTACCGCCTACGATACCACCTTCTGCGAATCCCTTAATTGCTGATACTGCTGCAATAACGCCTGCAATCAAAGTAGCCAATGCAACACCCGCAAGTATCCAACCTACGACAGGAATATCTGCAACTGATTTGGCGCCTTTTGTAGCAGCTGAAAGACCTTCTGCTGCACCTTCTGTTATAGAAGCGCCGGCTGATGCTTCCTTAACTCCTATTGAAGCGGCTTCCGCCGTTGTATCTGCAATAGTAGCTTGGGTGTTCTTTCTCTTGGCTGCGGTTAGAAGTTCAGTAATCGTAGCCACAACACCTAATGCCGTTGATACTGCCTGCATTATTGATTCACCTACACGGAATACCGCGAAGAACTGATCCCAACCATCTGCATCAGGATCTTCCATAGTTTCCTGAAGACTGTCGAAAGCGGATTTAATACTGTTAATTGCACTTATAGGTGCTGAGAATACGTCTGTCCAAGCCTCAATCTTACCCCTTAAATTGTCAAGTGATTCAGCGTCTATATTTACAGGAATATCAATGGTTATACCGGCATCCTTAACGGTCTGCTGAATACCTTCAATCATCTCCTTACCCTTGTCCTTATCAATAACGCCTATCCTTACCCAGTCGGCTATTTCACCGGCCTTAGAACATGCGTCCTGATATAACTTATTAAGTTCCTGAGGTGTAGGAGGAATTACCCTCGGTTTAATGGTATTGCCGCCTGAATATTCAACCTTACCCTGTATTGTAGGAAGAGGCTGAATAGGTGTAAACTGTGTTCTGTTCTGAGAACGTCTCCAGGCTTCTTCTTCTTCCTTAAGTTCCTGAATCTTTCTCTTATTTTCCTCTATCTGTCTATCTAATTCTTTCCATTCGTCTGAAAGGTGTTCAACAAGCTTCTTCTGTTCCTCCAAAGCCGCATTCTGTTGTTCAAGGAGGTTAATCTCGTTCTTATAAGCAGGTTCAGGTTTACCGTTGTTGTTACCGCCGTTGTTGTTACCGCCAGGATTATACTGAGGTAAGCTGTTCTCAAGTTTTTCAGCTTCAGCAAGCTTTTGTTCCATCAAGGTAATGGTACCTGCCATACCTTCGTTGAATGCTTCCATTGATGCTTCACCCTGTCTCTTCCAGTAATCCTTCATCTTCTGAATACCAGAAGGGGTTAATGAATAAACACTTTGAGAATAAGCACCGGCCGTTGACTGCATGGTGGTTGTTGTATGTGTATAATCACCTTCTGTTAAACCGGCTTTTCTCCAATCACTTCTGAATGAACCTGAAGACATAAATGAAGACTGTCTGCCTTCTTCGATTTCAAGAGATTTCTTGTATGCCTTTGCGTATTCCTCTTGATATTGTGTCATCATTGCAGATACTTCTGCACGAAGTCTCATAGCCTTGATAACATCCTTTGCACGATTAATAAAGATGTTATCAGCGTCATTTACATCAGTAATAGCAAGGTTTAAGTCTTTGAATTCTTCTTGGTGTTTGTTAATCCAAGTCTGTTTCTCAGCTTCTGATTTAAGTGATTTATACTGTCTTTCAAGTAATACGAACTTAGCAATAGTCTTACCTGATTCTTCATGAGAATCTTTTAAAGCCTTATTAACGTTTTCCTGTGCTTCGGCTAAATCTTTCTGAACACCGACATTTCTCTTACTTACAGCTAACCATGTACCTACAGCTGCGGCTACCGCAAGTATGGCGGTAGCAAGCAATAAATATGGATTACTCTTCGCAACTAAATTCATGGCCTTCTGTGCAATGGTCTGAGCTACAGTCGCTCCTGTCTGAATCTCTGTAGCCTTAGTCAATGCAGCTGTCTGAATACGCATTATACCCTGCATTAAAGCGCTCTGCTTCTGTAAAGCATTTGTTACGGCTATAACACCGTTGAAACCCTTTTCAACGGCCTGTAATTTAGCTATAACCTTTACTAAATCGTCTGTGGATTTCTGACCGAGAACACCTACTGATACGATACCCTGAAGGGCACCTGAAAGAGCCTGTATACCTTGTTTAGCAGCATCCCAGTTAGCCGTATCTGAAGCAAGTACCTTAATGGCCTGCTGCGCGTCCAAAACAGCGTCCTTATATTCGCTGGCTTTCTTGGTTAACTCATTTATTCTCTGAAGTGTCTGTTTGCCGATATCAGAATTTTTATCGGCATCTGATAAATTACGGTAATTTACAGTCAAGTCCTGAATGTCCTTAGTCATCTGGGCCAACTGTCTTCTGTAATTGCTGAGGTTTCTCTCAGCACCCGTAATTTTAGATAATTCTGAAATAAGATCCTTGGTAGATTTGGCGCCTTTCTGACCTAAATCGGTCATGGCCTTAGTAGCGCCTTTCGCTGTATCCTGAAACTGCTCGACCGCCTGTTGTCCTTCCTGTAAACCTTCTTTTAACTCCGATACGTCACTACCAACCCTTAATACTAATTCATCAGCCATTTAATCATTTTACATAAATTTTTCTTGAACTAAATTGCCTCTTTTCATCATTTCTTCAAGTTCTTTCATCTTTTCTCTCTGTTCTTTCTTGTCAGATTCTGTAGATATTGAATGTATTTCGTTTTCTTTATCCCACGGAAGCTCCATGATATTTTCAACCTTATTAGGATTCTTATAAAACGCATTGCTCTGATACATGTTCCAAATATTGTATCTGATAAGAGATTTTAACGTTATATCCGTCCATTTTATGTATTCCATACACATAATAGCCTGGTTTACACCCATTTCATCAATAAAATAGCTGAACGGGACTATCCTGTATTCAAATACAAGCGTTTTCATCAACTCTTTAGCCCAACAAAACTTCCTTGCCCTCTGCTTGTCCGTCTGACTTATTTCCTCTATGCTTTTTTTTTATCTCCGCCAAGTACGTCGTTCATATTGACGTTATCGATTACGAACTGAGCAAGACCGTTAAGTACTGTAGGATCGTCATTAAGCCATTCGTCAAATTCTTCCTTACTCAACCAGGCGTTAGTCTGCCATCCCTTCTTTGAACAAAGAACTACATAATAATAAAACCACAACATCTGGTTTAAACTTAAATGGTCGACTGACATTGGTTCATTAAATTTATTCTCGAATTCTACTAATGAATTGAATGTGAACCTTAACTCTACTGGCTCTTTTTCAGCTATTTTTACTATCATATTTTAAATGATTTATATTTATCGCTATATATATTAATATAGAAAAACAGGCCTGTATTTTACAATACAGACCTGCCGCTTAAATGTTTAACCTGAATGTCTTAAGCTGTGAATTTAGCTTTTGTAAGGTTACCGTCACCCTGGAACTGTACGGTATAGTTACCATACTCACCGTCCTGTGAATTCTGTGTAAGAGATTCAATGAATACATAACCGCAAAGAGCGTATGTATTGGTATCGATAACTCTGTTACCGTCGGCACCGTCGTTTACATAAGAAAGCTTACCGTAAGTTGTGTCGTTTTCGTCTGGACCACCCTGATAACCCTTTCTAAGACCATACCACATGAATAATCTGTTCTGATCTGTCTGGTTCTGAGCTCTTTCTTGCCAATTAAGGAATTCGTCCCAGCAAAGTGTGTGATCTGATGTTAATGACCAGGTAACGTTACCAGGTGCTTTCTTACCGTAAATAGAAGTATCCTTATCATTGATATCCTGAAGTTCACAGTTAATAGAAATTGATGCATTTGTACCGAAAGCAAATGATTCGCCTGCAGCTGAAAACATCATTACATCGTGTCCTTTTATACGGATATTTGAATTACTCATAATTTTATTATATGCATATATTTATATTTGTTTAAGTAGTCTGATTAGGAATCGGATGTTCAACTTCGGAATTGAACGTCAAAGACTGCTCGTAAGCGTCCCTTACCCAGTTCTCTGAACATGAAACAAGCTCTACATTTACAAGCCTGATTTCAGTATCCTGATCCTGGAAAGTGTGCCATTCAAGCGCGAACCTTATTGCATCCGCTATATCAATCGAACTTTTATAATCGTCTGAATATACTTTAATAGAGAACTGTACCCTGTCTGAACCGAAATCCTTATTTGACTTCATAGGAGATACAAGATCCCTTTTTATATTGATTATCGGATACGTTGTATTGATATCAGGATCACCTATAAGCAACTGTACATGTGCTGCACCACCTATAAGTGTCATAAGGTCCTGGTTTTCAACCAATACTTTATGTATCAGATATGTAGTCTTAATACTGTGTTGTCTCATTTATCATCCGTTATTAATTTTCTGTACCACCTTGGATATGTTTTCCTCAAAAATCGGAAGAGGATCCGTAATCTGCTGTTTTGCTTTTTTAAAGAATCTTCTGCCTACTATATGTCCTAATCTGTGTTCGTTACCCTTCTTATCAGTATAACTTCTTTCTTTTGTACCTTTTTCAAGGAATCTGAACCTGAAAGTCTTTGAATTCTTCTTTCCTGTACCCATTACATGTACCTTCTGATAAATTTTATCCTCATCGTAACGCTGCTGCATCTTCGTAATCCTTACAGCATCAAGTATGTTTTCGTCTTCATAATTTTCGCCGTTAAACGCGTGGTTGTTATATGTCTTAATACCGGCCCTGGCGTTTGAAATCGTCTGTTCTTGAAGCTCTTTGGCAACAGTTCTGATAGACTTTTTCAACGCCTTGTCAACTTCCTGCATAACCTCTTTTGACCAGTTAGCATATATTACGCTGAAATCATCGTTAACTATTGTTTGCATTATTCTTCTACTAATTCCGCTATAATTACTTGCTGCTGCATTTCAGGATCCTTGTCTATACTTATAACCCTGTAAAACTTATCCTTATACTTAATCTGACTTGAATCACCTACAGGAACATATATTCGACAAACAAAATTTTTCATATAAGGCGTAGTGATTTCACCGTTTATAACCTGTCTGGAACCTGAAATATGACCTACCTTGGCCCTACACTCATAAGTCTTTGTCTGTGTCTCTGATATAACGCCCGTTGTTGATTTCGTCTTTACAAAATCATATATTTCAATCTTTTCTCTTAAAAGTCCAGCGTACATTACTTTTCATTGGTTAATTTATAGTCGCGATATAAATCACAAAGCATTTCAAGGCTGTGCGGCATCGGAGTAGTGTTTACTGATGTTGTAGATTCACGTACTGCGTAAATGGTACCGATCCAAAGCAGCATAGCAAACTTAAGAGCATTAGGAATATCACCACTACTATCTTTCAATTGAGACAATGGATAATCTATGTATTTGCTTACAACATCTTCAGATGCAGTACCTAATGATGTCAAATAATTGTCATCATCAGTAAATGCGGCATCAATATTTAAGTGCTTTTTAATGTCTTCTAATCTAAGATATTCCATAAATAATCGTCTCTGTTTTTTAATAAAGGGGCGGCGTCTATAGCCGCCCCACTTGAATAAATATGATAGAAATGAAACAATGTGTCGACTAACAAGTAGCCAACAATTTTTATTCTACCTTACCAACTGCGATAGCCTGAGGTCTTACAACCTTAGCGTCTACGTACATGTTAACTACAAGAGTTACGCAGCCTTTCTTAAGTGAAGCACTGTCTCTAACAACATCAAGGATGATGTCTGACCATGTACCAACGAATAAGTTACTGAAGTCACCATAGTAGAAGTACTTAGAAGGAACGTTAGAAGTAGAAACAGCAGGAACACCGTCAACTTCACCCTGGCTCATAATCATACCAGTGTTGTTTGTACCCTTAATTGTGCTTCTAAGAGTTGCCTTAGCCTTAGGAGAAAGGATATAGTGCATGTCACCATATACGTTATTCTCTTCAAGACCTGCTTCGAAGTCGCAAAGATCGTCGTAGTCAGCAACAGTTGTGTAAGCAACGTTGTATGCTAAACCCTGAGGCTGTGTTGCTGTACCAGCATTATAAGAAAGAACTGTGCTTTCGATCTTCTGAGCGATGTTCTTGATAAGGTCGTTTCTGATAGCTTCTTCTGCACCAACAGTATCCTGTTCAAGTAACTGAAGAGATACTTCTACGTATGCAGTTAATCTCTTAGGAGAAAGAACTACGTTGCTGAATGAACCAGCACCGTCAGTTGCATCAGCTGTTTCACCTGCCCATGCAACATTACCTGCAGTCATGATAGGAAGCTGAACGTCACCCTTAAGGCCGCTCATGAAATGAGCACCAGCTTCAACTAAAGCAAGCTTTGCTCTAAGAGGCTCGATAACGTGGAAAACGTCAGTCTGTACAAGGTCTTCACCTTCGCTTGCAACTGTATAAGCTCTGTCAAGAACAATCTGTTCGCCAGTCTTTACTGAATTTCTGATTTCCTCAATTAATGAGTAATTTGAATTTTTCATCTTATTATCGATAATATTTTTATTTGTGTGTGATTTTTGTTCTTCTTTATCTTTTTCAGAACAATCTTTTTCTTCAAGCTCTTTGTCTAACTCTTTCTGTTCCTCATCAAGATTTTGGATTTCATCTTCGTTAGCCTTGAACTCGTTTTCTTCATCTGCGCTTAATTCACGTACTTCTTCCTTAGCCTTAGCAAGAATTTCCATGTTTCTGTGAATTAATTGAGCTTTTTTATCAGCAATTTCCAATGAATTCATAGTCAATTAATTATATATTTACTTTATTCAAAAAGTCTTTCAATCTGACATCAAGAGTAGCTATAATCTCGTCTTTTCTTGCCTGTTCTTCAGCTGCTTTCTGTTCAGCTTCTGCTTCGTCAAGGCTTCTTGTAATAGCTTCGATGTCGATTTGTTCTCTGTTACTTACAGAAGTGGCAGGATAAGCTGCAAGTGATACGATACTTACATCGTGTAACCAACCAATCTGTGTAATTTCTCTCTTTAAGGAACCTGATTCATCCCTGAACCATCTTTGGCAAGTATCGTTATCAGGTAAAGCGAAACAGAAACTGCACTCGAATAAGTTACCGTTTCTGATATCCCATAAAAGCTGGTTTCCTCTTTCTGTTTCAGGACAGTCAAACTCGAATTTGAGTCCTTTTTCATCCAATGAAAGTTTTAAAGTACCTTCACCTTCAACCCATCTTGCCAACATAAGGTTATCGTCGTGGTTGATGTTTGCGATCACGTCGGACTCATTTAAAAGTTCCTGGGTGATGGCACTCTGTCTGATTATTTCAGTAAATCCACCAAGATCCCTGCTCCAGGAATCGAATACGACAGCATAACCGTCAATCGTTCTTGAATCAGCATGAGCCCTGATTTCCTTACTGCTTCTGATTATCTTGTTCATTATCTTTGTTGTCGTTATTTTTATCGTTTCCTACAGTATTCTGACTTACATCAGTGAAAGGAATTATAAGCTTATCGCCGCCTTCCATAGGACTTAAACCAAGGTTATGTCTTGCTTCATTAATCGTCATTATACCGTTCTTAACAAGGTTGCTATAGAAGTTACTTGTTGAGGTCTTATCAGCAAATGCTATATGGTTTTCATCGAAATCGATGTAAATCTTACCTTTTTCACTTGGTTTGATAAGTTTTCTGTTGAATTCTGCCTCAATCAATGCAATTAAAGGATAAATACAGTGTGATAAAAATGCTAATTGGCTCTGTTCCAAACTATTATAGCTAGTTACACCGGATATACCTAAAAGGATAGGATCAACACAGAGATACTGACAAACTGCCTTTGCGTTAAACTCTCTGGTTTCAATCATCTGAGCGTCGTTTGCACTGTTACCAATAGGAGTATAAGTCATATCGTTGCCGATTACGGCAATTCCACCTTGCTTGCCAGCACCATGAACAGTCTGCCAACTTTGTTTAATATCAAGTTTTTGAGCACTTGTAAGTGGTTTAGATGATTTAAGAAGACCATCTATATTTGCACCGTTTTCGAAGTAATTCTTAGCATGGTTGTCTGTAGCAAGAGCGATATCAAGAAGTTTCCTTGCATATGTAGGAATTCCCTGACCGATTACACCGTTTTTGCTGTTCATTACAAGATGAATGACGTTAATCGGCTCTACTTTCTTCTTAGAAACAGTAGGAATCAAGTAATATAACTGCCTTGAAACCTCATTATACATGATTGAATATGAGTTATAAGGACAGTATACAAGTTCTACAGGAGAACCGTCTGCAGCTCTCTTGATATAGAAAAGGCCGTTACCGTTGATATAAAGGTCCCAGATTATCTGCTTCATCAAATTGAATTTGCTCAAAAGGCTGTTCTCGAATGCAGAATCAACGGAACTGTATATGATTTCACCGGATTTTACGTTACGTACATGAATAGGTACTGAAGCTATCGTTGAAGAAATCAACTGAACACCTGAAAAGAATGCGGAAACCGCTGTAGCTTCACCTTTTCCTAGTATAGAAGTTAAAAAATCAAGACCTACTGGAACAGTATACTCCTGCTTTTCATTATCTCTGTTTTCTGTATTATTTACCGGTTTATTGTTGCGTGAAAAAAGACCCATTAGTATACATAAGGGTATATTTGTGCTAGCTATATATTAATATAGGAACTTTTTTGCTTAATAACTGAAAAATCGCGTAAATATTTCTATATTACACGATTTCGACATCCAATCCGTTCTCAGATAAGTATCCGCCCAAAGCCATACACATACTGATAACAGGGTCAATTTTTTGTTCTTTAGTATTCTTATCAGGCTTTACGTTGTCGTTATAGTCTACTTTTAACCTTACATTGTTGAAACACCAAAGTACGGCCGTGTTATAGTCTATAATACACTTTCCGGATCTGATAAGCATTTCCATATACTTGGTAGGCTGGTTGAAGTTACCGAGCGCCTGACTATATGGTTCAAGAGGAAGACCCTCTTGGGTGGCGTTAATGGCCCACTGTGTGGCATTCCATTTATCATATGTAAACAGACTATATGGATTATTCTGCATAAAATCTACCTGATCTTTCAATATTTGATCGTAATCTACGACGTTTCCTTCAGTCAATATCGCTTCCTTTCTTGAAATCCAGTTCTTATATATGTTCTTGTTTACGGACTCATCCAGGGCTGAATTAGGTATGTACAAATAAGTTTTAAACACGAACTTATCAGACCATTTGTCCCTTGTTTCATCAGGTGGGAACATTATAGTAGTACATGTCAAGTCAGATACTGCTGAAAGGTCAGCAGCACCATAACATGTCATACCAATAAAGTCTTGTAAATCAACCTGTTGCATACAAGCTTTAATATAATCATTTGGAATCCAAGTCTCTACAGACTGACAGAAGATATTGAAGTTCTTAGTTTTGACACCAAGTTCAAGGGCGGTATTGTTATGGGCCGCCTGTACCTGGTCCTCTACATAGGACTCGAATACTGTATGGTTAAGACTTGGACAACATTTGATCCAGTTCTTCTTGTCGGTATAATCGTCTTTGTCATCTAGTTCGTATATTAATGAGAACTGGGTATCGTCCGTCTTACTGCCCCTTAATATATCAATACATACCTTCCTCATTTCATAAAGTGGAAAACCGTCAAGAAGAAAACCCGCCGTAGTACAT
>Ga0310697_10001491_pt1 | contig 27261 bp, 41 predicted proteins | sample 172DNAGHGlowgp2_FD_203883 | JGI IMG/M metagenome (GOLD analysis project Ga0310697, IMG submission 203883) | Sheep rumen microbial communities from Palmerston North, Manawatu-Wanganui, New Zealand - 1728 DNA GHGlow gp2 (v2) (version 2) | ecosystem: Host-associated > Mammals > Digestive system >...
TGGTATGAATGAATCACAAGTAATTATAGGCCTTATAGTGCTGGCTCTCTATGAGCTTGCACTATGCCTGATAAGGAGGAAGAAATGAAAGATATAGAACGCGAGTATTCTGAGGAATTTGACAAGCTCAGAAAAAGCCGAGTATACGTCAGTTATTACAAATACGGAGCTGCGAAAGACAATTTCGGCAGCGGAAGAGTAGATGCTATCGGGAGCTTAGAGCTGTGCCTGGAGAAATTCAAGAAAACCGGAAATACCGAGTATCTACTTGATGTTGCTAACTATGCAATGTTCAGGTATATGTTTCCTATGCCGGGAGAGTTCTTCAAAGCAACTGATTCAAGCGAGAGCGCAGGAACGGTGGGAACGCCGATAAATCTTGAAAAGGAGTGATACTATGACACGATTACAAGAAGTTGAGAAGCTCCTTGATAACAACCTGCAACTCATAACAGAGTACACCAAGAGAGCGGCAGAGCTTATCGGAAGTGTAAGAGTGCTCGAAAAAGAGCGTGACAAGCTGACTAAGAAAAACAGAGGAATTGAAGTTGTCCGCTGTAAGGACTGCGTTAAACTTAATCACAGTACCTGCCCGATGTGCTACATTGAAAACAAGACATTACATTTTGCAGAAGTAAAGCCGAATTTTTACTGCGCGGCTGGTGCAATAGCCGAGAAGGAGTGATACAATGGGCGATAACAGAATTATGGCTGACCTCTACGAAGAAAACCAGAGGTTGAAAGCGAAAATTGAAGAGCTGGAAGAGAAGCATTATATCGAGTGTACGATTATCAGCCAATATGAAGCGGAAAATAGACTGCTAAAAGAACAGATATGTGAGGAGGGATAAAAATGGGGATTTTATCGCAGATAGATGCTGAATTACAGAAGGATTTACTTAACTTTGTTAAGGAACAGGACGAAAAGCAAAAAAACGGAAAGGTTGTTTTCGGCGATTATCTTTTAAACGACCTTTTGAAAATGCTTATCAGTGGGAAATGCAAAATAACTGGTACAGTTACGGACAATGGAAAAGGCAAACTGTATGTTGAATACAGCTTTAAGGACGGTGAGCAGAATGATTAATGCAATTATAGAAGCTCTATGTGTTGGCGTGATGTGTGCTGTGTGTTTCAGAATTGGCGTAAAAAAAGGCAAAGAAGAGGCACAGCACAGCGAATGTCATATAGATAGGAGATGATGAAAATGACACTTGATGAAGCTATAAAGCATTGCCTTGAAGTGGCAGAAGAAAACGACTTGGCGGCTGGAACGTATGAGTTACTCGCAGAAAACAACCACAACGCATATGAAAAACTGACTGCGGAAACTAATTCTTCACGATGTGCCGAGTGTGCCACAGAACACAGACAGCTTGCTGAGTGGTTGACGGACTACAAAGAGCTGAAAAATTCAGTTGGTGCTGTAAAACTCAAAGATATGAAAGAGGCTGTCGGGCTATTACAGGAACTTAACGCCGAAAACGATCAGCTTACATCGCAGTTGGTGGAGGCTAAAAGGCTGTTGAAATTGGCGGTTGATGATATGTACAATTCGGTAAATGATGTGCATTGCAAGTATTGCAGTAAATGGCATACAGACCAATGTCAGGGGACGAGTCACTTAGATTGTTATGTTGAAAACAAGTTTAAGTGGCGATACACAGCCGAAGCCCTCGCTCTAATCGGAGAGGACGGTGATACAAATGGCTGATGAATACATAAGGCTTGATACCACAATCATTGCGATAGACAACCTGATTAATGAAGCTGCGACAGGTACAATGGCAAGAACTTTGTTTAAGGCAAAAGACACGATATACAGTCAGCAGAGGTATTCCGCAGACGTACAGCCTGTGAAGCATGGGCGGTGGATAACAAAGGCAGAGGATTATTACAAAGCATGGCAAGACAACGGCAGGAGTTGGGACGATATGCCGTATTTTGTGACTGGGCTAAAATTCGCTTGCTCAAATTGCTTTGAGCAGTTTGACGTTAATACAGAAGGCGTTGAGAAGTGGAACGGCTGTCCGGTATGCCTTGCAAGAATGGACGGTGATACCTAATGTCACTATTCATAGCCGGAGCTGTTATCGGTGGATGCCTGACGTGGCTGGCGTGTTGGTACAACAGGAAAGATTATTAGGGGTGAATGAAAAATGGACGAATTTGAACTCAGAAACTGGTTAAATTCAGCGTTTTATGCTGATAAAAAAATCAAAGCGTTGGATGCACTTGTGCAGAGGCACAGGGAACGTGCACAAGGGCTTTCGGTATGCGCAGATGGTAATGATACCGGCAAGAGCGATGGCACAAAAAACGGCACAGAAAACGCTCTAATGAAGCTTGCAGAGCTTCAGGAGAAAGCAGAGAAACAGAAAGTATATGCTGTCGAAGTCATAGGCCGGATACAGCAAGCGATATCATTGATAGATGATAAAGATCTTGAAGCGGTCCTCGTACATAGGTATCTGCTCTTCGAGACGATAGAGGAGACTGCGGCATCTATGCACTATTCTCCACGGACTGTGAAGAAAAAACAAAAGTTGGCAATTGAAAAACTGTGCCCTCTTGTGCCTTGAAATGCCCACTTTGATGTGCTATAATGGTATCATGAAAGCAGGCGGAAAACAGGAAGGCGACTTTCGGGAGAGTTGGCTGACTCTCCCTTGCCTCCGCCTTCCGCACTTTCTATATCTCCTGTTGTTCTCTCTTTTATTTGTTTTACATCTCTCGCCGGTTTCCGGCAACTTATGTACTGCCTGCAGTTCACGTTTGCAGCGGTGCACCAGCAGTTAGGGGAATTGACCAGCGCCCTAACGTTTTCATTCTCCAACAGAGCCGTTCCAATAGGGACGGCTTTGCTATTACCAAAGGAGTGATACGAGTGAAACTTACAGACAAACAAAAACGATTCTGCGAGGAGTACCTCGTGGACCTCAATGCAACTCAGGCAGCAATCAGAGCCGGGTATAAAAATTCTGACGTAGGGCGGCGACTGGTCACGAAAAGTCACGTTTCTGCGTATATTGAGAAGCTTCGCCAGGAACAGCAGCAGCGGACTCAGATCACTGCCGATGCAGTTCTCGGAGAGCTTGCTAAGATTGCTTCCACCAAGGGCGTTGAGATCACCGGCAAGGAGAAACTCAAAGCCCTTGAGCTCCTGGGTAAGCACCTCGGTTTGTTCACGTCAGGATCTGACAACTCAGCAACGCTTGATAAGCTTGATGAAGTTCTCGGAAAGATTGAGAGTAACTTCTGATGTTTACTGAGAAGCAGCAAGAGTTTTTCAAGAATGCCGTTCACCGATGGAACGTGAAGACAGGTGCAGCCAGATCGGGCAAAACCTACATGGACTATTATGTTATTCCGAAGCGAATACGAGCAGTTAAAGGACTTGACGGTCTCAATGTAATGCTTGGGCATACACTTGGAACACTCCGAAGAAACATAATATATCCCCTGCAGGATTTATGGGGCACAAATATAGTGAGTGATATCAACTCACAGAATATAGCTTATATGTTTGGCGAACCGGTTCACTGCCTCGGAGCTGATAAGATAACAGCAGTTGACCGCATACGAGGTATGTCAATTAAATACTGCTATGGTGATGAGGTAGTAACATGGCATAAAGATGTTTTCAAGATGCTGACATCGCGTCTTGATAAGCCTTACAGCCGATTTGATGGCACCTGCAACCCGGACAATCCGCATCATTGGTTTTACGAATTTCTGTATAAGAAACAGGATATTGACATATATGTGCAGGAATATAAGATATATGACAATCCAACACTTGCACCTGACGTTGTCAGGGATATGGAAAACGAATACCGCGGCTCAGTAGATTTTGACCGTCTTATCCTTGGACGCTGGGTAGCTGCTGAGGGTATTATATACAGACGTTTCTCGGACGATATGTCCGCAGATAAGCATATGCTTATTCCTTCAAAGCCAGAACTCAGCCGCTTGTATATCGGCGTTGACTTTGGCGGCAGCGGCTCGGCTCACACGTTCGTATGCACCGGCTCAGATCGTGGCTACAATAATCTGTACGCCTTGCTTTCCGAGCGTATCGCCTGTAAGAACGAAAACGGACAACAGATAGAGATTGATCCGGAGAAGCTCGGAACGCTCTTCTGCGACTTCGTTCGCCGCGTTATTATGATGTTCGGCACTCCGGATATGGTGTACTGCGATAGTGCAGAACAGACGCTTATCCTCGGTCTGAAATCATCGGCCCGAAAGAACGGTCTCGGATGGCTGAGGATAGAGAACGCTCTGAAAACAAAAATAAATGATCGAATACGATGCGCCCAGCGCCTTATGGCACAAGGGCGTTTTTATATGCTTGATACCGGATGCGAGAGCTTAAAGGACGCACTCTGCACAGCCGTGTGGAATCCTAAAGAAGTCACTGAAGACGTTCGCCTCGATGATGGCACAAGCGATATTGATACCCTTGATGCGTTTGAATATACGTTTGAAAGGGATATCAGTAAATTCATTAAATACGAGTAAGGGGGCTCGATATGCGATATAATACGATGTATGCAGCAGTAGTCAAGGAGCTGGGTGAATACATATACAGCTCGACTACTGCGCAGGCAATAGACCTGTGGGCGCGAATGTATCGCGGACAGGCTCCGTGGAACAACGGAAAAACTAAGAGTGCAGGAATAGCCTCAGCGATATCCTCAGAGGTTGCACGTCTTATCACAATCGAGCTCAAAGGAGAAGCAACAGGAGCACAGGCAATATCTGCAGAGTTTGAGAAAGTGCTCCCGAAGCTCCGCAGATACACTGAGTATGGAGCAGCTAAGGGCAGTCTGATCATAAAACCGATAGTTGCCGGTGATACACTAACAACTCAGTTCATTCAGGCGGACCGTTTCTTTCCGCTTGTATGGGACAGCTCCGGCGATCTTACCAAGTGCGTATTTGCTGATCAGTTGCGAAAAGGTAACACAATATATACGCTGCTCGAGGTTCATACGCTTGAGAGCGGTGTATATACAGTTGAGAATCGTTTGTACCGCAGCAATTACGACGGAGTGCTTGGCACAAGGATAGCTCTCTCGGAGGTTGACAAGTGGGCTGATCTCGATGATGAAGGAAAGTTCACAGGAATTGACCGGCTCCCATTTGGATTGTTCACATGTCCTATTGCAAATAACATAGACGAAGACTCACCTATGGGTGTTTCAGTTTACTCGCGTGCGGTTGAGCTGATAAACGAAGCAGATCAGAGATATTCCGGTGAAAGCTGGGAATTTGAATCCAAAGAAACAGCTGTGCATATCGGCTCCGATATGCTGCAGTATGACAAGGAGCAGGACAGATACATCTATCCTGGCGGAAGAAATATGCTGTATCGCGCTGTTGAAACTGCAACAGGCGCGACAGATCAGAAGTACCTCGAGACATACTCTCCGGATATCCGATACGACGCATACAAAGAAGGTTGGAACGAGCAGCTCCGCCGAATAGAGTTCGCTTGTAACCTGGCATACGGTACGATCTCAGATCCTAACAGCGTCGACAGGACAGCGACAGAGATAGAGGCAAGCAAGCAGAGGTCATATACATTCATCTGCGACTGTCAGAAGTCACTTGAAAACGCTCTGAACGGTTGGGCAGACGGTGCTGCGTTCTGGCTTGCTCTGAACGGCCAGAGCGGTGCGGTTGAGCTGAAGCTTGAATGGGGCGACGGTATCCTTGCCAATCCTGACGCTGAGCGCGAAGAGGATAGGAAGGACCTCGCAAATGGTACACTCCGCCCGGAGGAATACCGTGCAAAGTACCGCAATGAGACACTTGAAGAGGCTGCGAAGAACCTGCCGCAGACTGCTGAGGTAATGCCCTAATGTATAGCGCTGGAGAGCTCGAAAAGGCTTCAATGGCGCTTGATGCACCGATGAAAGGGCTCAGTGCCCGGATAATGTCGGACATCGTGCGCAGGATCCGAGAGAACGGTGAGATTACAGCTGCAGCGGATTGGCAAATCGACCGGCTTGTGCAGCTTGGCCAGAGTTCCGAAGAAATCAAGGCGGCTATATCTGAGGCGCTTGGTGCTTCGGAAGAAATCACAGATAAACTCTTTGAGGACGTTATCGGGAAAGGCTACGCACGCGATGAGAGTCTTTATAAAGCAACAGGAAAGGTACAGATACCCTTTAAGGATAACGAGCCTTTGCAGCAGCTTATAAGCGATGTTACAGCGCAGACAAACGCAACGCTGCATAACATCACTCAGTCTCTTGGATTTGCTGAGCGTATCAATAATCATATCGTATTCACGCCGATAGCTGATTATTATCAGAAAACACTTGATAATGCTATGTTTGATATCGCATCAGGAGCATTTGATTACAACACAGTCCTCAAGCGTGTTGTCCGGGAGCTTACAAACTCCGGACTCCGAACCGTTGACTATGTGACAGGCTGGAGCAACCGCGTTGACGTGGCTGCTCGGCGTGCTGTAATGACAGGTATGTCACAGCTCACAGCAAAGGTCAACGACCAGAACGCAGATGAGCTGGAGACGGATTGGTTTGAAATCAGCTGGCACTCTGGTGCTCGACCTTCTCACTGGTGGGGAGGTAAGTGGTACAAAAAAGAGCAGCTGAAATCTATCTGTGGACTTGGTGCAGTTACCGGTCTCTGCGGTGTGAACTGCTATCACGATTACAGCCCGGTAATACCTGGCATATCTGAGCCGTCATACTCACCGGAAGAGCTTGAAAAGCTCGAACAGCAAGAGAAAGAGCCTATCGAGTGGAATGGTAAGAAGTACACCAAGTATGAAGCAACCCAGAGGCAACGCCAGCTCGAGACAACAATGCGAGCGCAGCGTGAAGAAATGGCTCTACTTGAAGAGGGCGGAGCTGACGAGGACGATCTGATTAACTGCCGTGCTCGTTATATGGGGACTTCTCACGAATATGTGAGATTTTCTCAGGCTATGGGACTACCTCAGCAGCGTGAGCGTGTATATACTGACGGTCTTGGTAATATAATGCAAGGTAACACCATTGGCGGCAGCGGTAAGAAATCGCCTATTGATGTTCCAAAGGTCGGTGCAAAACATGAGGATAAGCTGACGGATGAAGAGCGTAGAGAACTGTTGACGAGAAGGAGGTGAGAAGAATGGACGAGAAAGCACTGAAAATAGTCAGAGATTATATATTTGCACATCTCGACAAGACGGATACTGTTCCGCCTTTTGATGTCTATATGGTCTGGAAGTGCAAAGCCTTGCAGAACTGGAAGTATCTTATCTCCAGTACACTGTGCGACGGTATGTACTATGAGCTGACATACAACGGCGACAAGAAGGAATGGTATCTCGACGCTTACAAGAAGTTCGAGAATGTTGTTATAACTGAATAATGCTTACAAGCATTTGCTAAGGACATGAATGTCCCTGGCAAGTGCTATTTTTATACCTAAATGAAAGGACTGATACAATGAAGAAACTTGAAGCACTAAAATCTCTGTATACAGCTCTCGGCGGTTCTTCTTCGACCGTAGCCGGTGCCGATACAACTCTCGATGTGCTCAACGCTATACTTGGCCTGGGCTCTGTAGCTGGTGAAGACTTTATCGGTGACGCTATCGCAGCAATAGCAGAGAACGCAGAGAGTATACTTCCGAGCGGCACTCCTATCTTGCAGGATAAGACAGTCACACCAACAACATCGAAGCAGACGATCACTGCGGATGAAGGCAAGGATGGCCTTGGAACCGTCACTGTAAACGCTGTAACAGCAGCTATAGATGCTAACATAGTGGCAGACAACATCAAGGACGGCGTTACTATTCTCGGTGTTACCGGAACTTACGACGGTATATAATGTGAAACAGCACCATAAAGGTGCTTATTTTATGCCCTCTGACATTGGCGTTAAACTGTCAGCCACCATGAGATTATAACTCGTAAAAATTGTAGGAGGAATATACACATGAAAAGAGATTTTTTAGAGGGCTTAGGGCTCGAGAAGGACGTTATCGATCAGATCATGGACGAAAACGGCAAGGATATCAATCGTGAGAAGCAGAAGGCTGACGGATACAAGTCACAGCTTGACGCAGCGAAAGAAACTCTCAAGGGATTCGAGGGTGTGGACGTTGCCAAGCTTCAGGAGCAAATAACTAAGCTCAATGGTGATCTTGCAGCCAAAGAGGCGGAGTACACTAAGACACTTGCAGACCGTGATTTTAACGATATGGTCGGCAAGTATGCAGCTGAATACAAGGCTCACGACGTTAAGGCTGTGCTCCCGTTCCTCGATGCCGATAAGCTGAAAGCCTCTAAGAATCAGGAAGCAGATGTCAAGGCAGCATTTGAAGCTGTAAAGAAAGATAAGGCTTATCTTTTTGCAGACACTAAAGTCCCGAAAGTGATAAGCTCCACACCAGGAGCCAATCCGCAGGCGGACGCTCCTAAGACACAGGCGAACGAGGCACTGAGAAGCCTCTTCGGACACAACGCATAATAAGGAGGTAAAAATTATGCCAGCAAACAATATGATTTCAAGAGAGCAGGCTGAGGCTCTTATCAGAGAGCAGGTAGTTCCTGAGATTTTCCAGAAGGCTCCTACTCAGTCTACATTCATGGGACTTGCAAGAAAGCTCCCCAACATGACAAGCAAGCAGACAAGAATCCGCGTTCTTGATGTTCTCCCTGTTGCTTACTGGGTAAACGGTGACACAGGATTCAAGCAGACAACAGAGCAGGCATGGGATAACGTATATCTTACAGCTGCTGAACTCGCTGTAATCGTGCCTATTCCTGAAGCTGTACTTGATGATGCCGAGTTTGACATCATGGGCGAGGTTACTCCTCGTGTAATCGAGGCTATCGGCAAGCGCGTCGATGAAGCTATCATCTTTGACAAAAACAGACCTGCAGAGTGGGACGCTGGTATCATTGTTCGTGCTCGTCAGGCAGGTAACAACGTGGCTAACTCTTCTGACCTTTACGGCGCTATTCTCGGTGAGAATGGCGTGTTCAATAAGGTTGAAGAGTATGGATATGCTGTAAATGGCGTTATCGCTTCCAGAGGCATGAGAGCAAAGCTCCGTGGTCTTCGTGATGATAACGGCCAGCCTATCTACAACACAACAATGCAGGGTGCTACAAACTACGCGCTCGACGGTGCTCCTATGTACTTCCCTGCAAACGGTTCATTTGATTCTGACAGAGCACAGCTCATTGCTGGTGACTTCTCTCAGGCTGTATTTGCAATCAGACAGGATATCACTGTTAAGATTCTTGATCAGGGTGTTATTCAGGATCCTTCGAACGGTAACATCATCTACAACCTTGCTCAGCAGGATATGATCGCTCTTCGTGTTGTATTCCGTATGGGTTGGGCTCTTCCGAATCCTGCAACAGCATTCGACGGTGACAGAATAGGCTGTCCGTTTGCATATCTCGCTCCTGCAACACCTATGACAACACAGACAGTAACATTTACTGTAACAACTGGCAGCGGCGGAGATACAGCCAATGTTGAGGGCGCTATTATTGATGTTAACGGTGCTCGTCTCAAGACAAATTCAAGCGGCGTTGCTGTATTCAACCTCCCGGCAGGAAACTACAGCGCAACAATCAAGAAGAAGGGCTATAATACTGCTACTGAAAGCATTACAGTTGCAAGCTCTGCAGTAACTAAGTCTGTATCTCTTACACCTGTATCTTAAAGGAGGCATAAGCCGTGACAGTCTATGCTGACTACACATTTTACACAACGGAATATCTTGCCGGGAAGGACGCAGCTGTCACGGAGAAGGACTTTCCTTTCTACGCAAGACAGGCAAGTGCTGTAATCAATCAGTATACTCATGGCAATATTGGAAATGACATTCCTGAGGACGTGCAGTTCTGCTGCTGTGAGCTCGTGGAAATGATGAACGCAGCAGATACTTCTGAAGCAGCAAAGAAAGCTGGTATATCAAGCGAGAGTGTGGGAGGCTGGTCACAGTCCTACGAAAGTTCTGGCGCGAGAAAAGCGGCACTCACAAGCTCTCAGAGAGACTGCATATACAAGTGGCTAAGTGGTACGGGCCTGCTCTATTCGGGGGTGAGAACGTGCTAAAAAACGCAGACTGCACACTCTTCGAGAAAGATACATATACCCGGCATTCCTTGCCGGGTGTGTATTGGAATGACAGCCGTGGAAGAACAGTAACAACCAACGGTATACAGGTATCTGACAGCGTGATAATGTACGTGTATGATGATGCTTACGTCCCTAAGAACGGCGATATAATCGTCAAGGGTGCAGCTGATTTCGCGTTTACAACAACGTCAGAACAGACTATATCCGCAAGTATGAAGCTATTTAGAGCCGCTTATCCGCAGTTTGCTGTTATAAAACAGGTCAATGACTGCCGATATGGCGGCTTACCTCATATAGAGGTGACTGCACGATGAACGCACGTTTAATATGGGCTGCAAACCCTTCAAAGAAAATCGACAAAGCGCAGAAATTCGTTGACAGCGAATGTTTGAGACTGATGAAGCCTTACACGCCATTTCGTACCGGAGCTATGGAGAAGTCAGCAACGCTTGGTACTAAGATAGGCAGTGGAAAGATTGTATATAACAGTCCCTACGCCCGATATCAGTATTATGGTGTTGTTTACGGCCCTAATATACCGATAAAGGAAAACGGCGTGCTTGTAGGATTCTATTCTTTGCCGAAGAAGTACAAAACAAGCAGACAGCTTAGCTATGACAAGTCTAAGCATCCTCAGGCCCAGCGCTTGTGGTTTGAAGTTATGAAGAAAAAGCACGGTCAAGCGATACTGCGCGGAGCTGCTGCGGCAACAGGAGGTAATGGATGAATATTATTGAAAAAGTGCGCTCTATATTGGAGAGTTTCCCGAAAATCTCTGAAGTGTGCAATTCGATACACATTGATTTCACAGATCCTGAGCCGACAAGCTATGGTCTGAGCTCAACCGGTGACGATCTTATCGTTGAGGATGTGCTTGGAAATCAGCTCCGACAGCATAGCTTTATGTTGTATACAACATACAGCAGTATGAACGACTATGAGCGGCTAAGCAACAGCACGGCGCTCTTGGAGCTTTCGGTGTGGTTGAAAGAGCAGACAGGCTGTGAAGTGGAAACTGTCAACGGCTCAACGACTTACACCGGGAAGCTCGAAAAGCTCACAGCTTCAAACGGTATGCTTTTTGCAGTACCACAGGAGAACAAGCTTGACGGCGTGCAATATCAGCTCACAATTATAGCGGAGTATACCGTTAATGTATAAGGAGGTACACAAATGCCTGACGAAGAAGAAGTATTAACCGAGCCTGAGGGCAACGATACCCCCAGCGATGATATCAATGATGAACAGGAGGAAACTGTTATGGGAACACCTACCCCACTTGGCAAGCTCAAAAGAAGTGCTCTTCTGCACTATATTGAGACTGACTTTGACTTTGAAGCAACAACACCGACAGCTGTTACATCAGCTAACTGGTTTGTTATCGGTAAAGACGTTGAGGATATGTCTGTTGAGCTCAATGCAGATACCGAGACTACTAAGAATATCCTTGATGAAACAAGCATCACTGACAGAGGATATGAGCCGTCTGTAAGCGTTGATACATACTATGCAACACCTACTGACGGTGCAATCTATACGCACCTTAAAGACATTATGATGAACCGTAAGACTGATGATGCGTGCAGAACACGTCTTCTCGAAGTTCTTGTTGACCAGTCAGAAGGTCCTTTCGATGCGTGGGTTGAAGAGGTAATTGTAAAGCCTACAAGCTACGGCGGCGCTCAGGGTGGCGTTAGAATACCCTATACCGTATCTTTTGCCGGTAATCGTGTAAAGGGTACAGTAACATTCAGCGGTAAAGTGCCTACATTCGCACCTCCGCAGGCATAAGGAGGAAGACATATGAAGTCTATCAAGTTTGACGAAGGTTACGAGGAGTATATGATTGGTGACGATCCTTCAAGATCGTTCAAGATCAGAGTATCTGATATAGGCTTACTCAGCCGTGTACAGACAGCGATGAAGGAAACAGATGCGCTGCTTACGAAGTACAAGAACAAACCGGATATTGAGCAGGTCGGAGAGTTCGACAAGGAATTCCGTGATATTATCAATAAGGCTTTTGATACGGACATTTGCACTCCTGTTTTCGGCGGCAGTTCTGTACTGACACTTACAAGCAGCGGAAAGTTCATTTTCTCTGAGTTCTTTGATGCTTTCATCCCTCAGCTCAAAGCGGACATCGAAGCATCTGTAATGACTCAGAAGGTAAACGCACCGGAAGTAAGACCGGCAGTCAAGAAATATACTGATACACCTATCGTAAAGCCTAACAAGGCAGTCGCTGGATTGGCTAACCCTTATGGCGTACCGGATGTATCAGCTCTCACTCCTGAGCAGAAAGCGCAGCTCATAGCGCAGTTGATATCGTGATAGGCTTCCTTCCTGAGGTACTGGAAGTCGGTGGGCAGGCAATACCTATAAACGCCGACTTCCGGAATATCCTCACGATCTTTGAAGCATATAACGATCCTGAGCTGACAGACCAGGAGAAAGTATATGTTTGTATGAAATTATTGTATGCAGGTCCTCTGCCGTTTTTTCACACTAAGGAAGCCTACGAAAAGGCTGTGTGGTTTATGTCGGGAGGTGACAGCATACCTATGAGCAAGCCGGAAGAAGTAAAGACTATCGACTGGAAGCAAGACGAGGGAATGATAATGCCTGCGGTAAGCAAGACATTAGGCGTTCCGGACGTTCGAGGAATACCATATCTGCATTGGTGGTCGTTCCTCGGTGCATTCGGAGAAATAGGCGAAGGCCTGTTCTCCACAGTAGTTGACCTGCGGCAGAAAAAAGCCAAAGGCAAGAAGCTCAGCAAAGCAGAAGCTGAGTTTTGGAACAATAACAAAAACCTCTGCAAGATCATAACCCCTGAGGAACAGGCGGCAATTGATGAAACAGAGGAAGTCTTAAAATCACTAATATGAGAAAAATCGTATGCCGCCGCTGCGGACGTGTGCTGTTTACCGGGAAATTTACCGGTATTATCAGCATAGTTTGTCGGCGGTGCAAGACTAAGAATATATTTATCAAGTAGCTTCACAGCGTACCCAGAGTACCCGAAGCTCCGAGAAAGGAGTGAGGACTTTGGCTGTTGACGGACATCTTAATTTTGACACGAAGATAGACTCGAAAGGCTATGACAACGGTGTCAAGAATATAGAAAGTTCAACAGATGCGTTGAAAAAGCACCTAAAAAGCCTTGAATCAGCAGTTATAGCCGCATTCAGCATCAAGTCGGTAGTTGCATTCGGCAAGTCAGCTGTTGAAGCTGCTGCATCGGTAAACGCTGCGAACTCCGCGCTCGCTCAGACCTTCGGCGAGTTGCAGACTGCTGCTGAGGATGCAATGGGACGTGTCGCAGATGCCAGCGGCATCTTACAAACACGTTTACAGGGTGTAGGCACTCAGATCTATGCGTTTGCAAAGACTTCCGGTATGGACAGCGTGCAGGCGCTGAATATGATGGAAGAAGCCTTACAGGTAGCGGCTGACTCAGCTGCATACTACGACCGAAGCCTTGAAGATACCTCTGCATCGTTGATGTCGTTTTTAAAGGGCAACTATGCGAACGATGCGGCTCTCGGTCTGAGCGCGACAGAATTCACCAGGAATGCCGCAGCAATGAAGCTGTACGGTAAATCCTTCAAGGATCTGACTGAGGCTCAGAAGCAGCTCGTGCTTCTGCAAATGGTAAAGGATGCGAATGCACTTTCCGGTGCAGAAGGACAGGCCGCTCGTGAAGCCGAAGGTTGGGAAAACGTCATTGGCAACCTTAAAGAAGCGTGGCGGCAGCTGCTTGCAGTTCTCGGCCAGCCTATCCTCAAGGTTGTGATCGGCTGGGTTCAGGAGCTTACTGAAGCTCTGACCTTCCTGACACAGAAAGCACAGATAGCTTTCAACACGATTGCAAAGGTATTCGGACAGGAAACAAGCAACGCTGATGATACAACTGCGAGTATATCGCAGAGCGTAACGGCTCAGAACGACCTCACAGACGCTGTTGAGGAAACCGGCAAAGCACAGCAAAGCAACCTCGCAGGCTTCGATAAAATGAATGTTATCAGCTCGAAAACAGCTGATAAAACGAAAGCGTCAAGCGGTAGCGGCTCTGCGAGTCCTACAATAGCACCTAACATCAAGGTCAAGGATAACACCAAAGAAACAAGCAAGAACCTTGAAAAGTTCCTCAAAAAGACTAAATCAGGCTTTGAGGGACTTGAAAAGTACATCAGTAAGAACTTCGGACCGTCTTTCAAGAAGGTTTGGGGTGAGCTGAGTCCGCAGGTCAAGCGCTTTGGTGATAATATGGGGCAGGTCTTCACAGACATTAAGTCTCTCGGACCGCCGCTTACTAACTATTTTAAAGGACCGTTCACCGACTTTATAAGGACGTTCGTTGAAACAAACGGACATACCCTTGCAGGCTTATCTGAGTCTTTCAACACAGTATTCTCAGATATATGGAATGTGGCAGTCTTCCCGATGTTGCAGAGTCTGATCACAGACGGTCTGCCGATGTTCACCGAATTTGCAACGGAAGTTCTAAAGACAAACGGTGTCCTCTTCGATGAAATCAAGAAGAGCTTTGATTTACTATGGCACGATGCTGCTGTCCCTGCTCTTAATGGCATTGCAACTGTATGGACAGATACTATGCGTATCTTCCGAAAGATGTGGGATAAGTGGGGCAAACCTGTCTTTGATGCTTTCCGTGAAGCTATTCGCAATACCGGAGAGATATTCCGCAATGTCTGGACTACTATCTTTAAGCCGGTTGTCGATGCTATCGGTGGTGCTCTCGACGATCTATGGAAGAATCACGGTGCTCCGCTCCTTGAAAACTTCCTTAATTTTGCCGGACATCTTGCACAGGTCGCATTGGATATTTATAACAACTTCATTGCACCGCTTGTCAATTGGTTTGTTGATACCTTCGGACCGACTATATCAAACATCATAAGCAATACGGCTGAAAATGCTATAAATCACGTAAGTGATGTATTAGATGTATTTAACAGCCTATATACATTGCTTGACGATGTTCTCACCTTTGTAACTGACGTTTTTGAGGGTGATTGGGACGCTGCGTGGGAAGATATAAAGACGGCATTTCAGGATTTTTGGGACTTGATAGAGAATATCGTGAAAGTCCCTCTCAACGCTGTTATACGTCTTATAAACACCTTTTTGCTGGGTATAGCCGAAGCAATTAACCTCGTTATTAGCGGACTTAACAAAATCAGCTTTGAAATTCCTGATTGGGTGCCGGGCGTAGGCGGTAAGGAATTCGGAATTGATATAAAGAAGATTGATAAAGATGCAATTAAAATCCCTGAGCTTGCAACCGGTACAGTCGTGCCGGCTAACTATGGTAATTTCCTTGCCATGCTCGGCGATAACAAGCGCGAACCGGAGGTAGTATCACCGCTCAGCACGATCGAGCAGGCTGTCAGAAACGCTATGGCAGGTGGCAACAGAGAGCAGACAATACACGTCCACGTTGAGCTTGACGGCCGAGAGATCGGTCGTGTAGCAGTAAAAGCTGTAGACGATAATAATCGCAGGAAAGGAGCATAAATGAGCAGACTGATACCAATTAAGACGATTAATAGTACAAGTATGGCTACAAAGCTCCAGCCGACTAAAGAGGGATATAACGTGCAGAAATCAGACCTATACTCCGACAGCACGACGCGTTCTGCCGAAACAGGCGTGCTTATCCCTTACCTTATTCGACGTGACGTGTACACCTTAGAGCTGAACTATATCGGTACAGCTGCGGAAATACACGAAATAGAGCAGATAATAGCTCCGACAGGTGGCGTAAGACAGTATTCTGTCGAGTTTCTCGATGATACCAGCTATGTGACTAAGACGATGTATCCCTCAGATCGGCAGAAGCCGGTCGATGTAATTATCGATGGTGTGCCTAAAATGTCGCTCTCGTTCTCACTTGTTGAGATATAAGGGGGTGTTGCTTTGTACAACGTATCACAGGCATATCGTACAGCGATAGATACAGGAGCTATACAGCATATCCGCGGTAGCATCATATATCCTTCGGGTATTGTGGATGATATAACATTTTTCATCAAAGGCAGTCCGCATATTGAGACTAAATGTGTTGAGAATGACGACACGTTCATGTTCGGACAGCTTTATATTGGTTCTTGCGAAGTTGTTGTCTGCATATCGGATGCGACATCAGATCAATTCACCGGTGCTGAGATAACGCTTGACTTCGGTGTTGATATTGCAGGTTCTGATGAGCCTGAATGGGTACCACTCGGCATATGGGATATAACATCAGCTGAGCGCGGTGCAGCGGATGAGTGGACCATAAAGGCTCAGGACCGTATGCACAGGATGAAAGGGAATTTCGGCATTGATACTATTGGACGTTGTTTCTTGCAGTATTCAATGAAGATCATCACAGAGCGCACCGGTGTTGAGTTTGCACAGACACCGGCAGAGATAGCTACTCTTGCCGGTATATACGCTGAAAACTTCTTTGGCATCTACTATCCTCAGACCTACTGGGATGAGATACAGATGATTGCGCAGGTCATTGGGGGCTTTGGCTTCATAAACCGCGCCGGACAAATAGAGTTCAGAAAATTCGGCAGCTCTTCGGTACTTTCGATACACGCAAACCGCAGACAGACTATAAAGCTGGCAGAACGTTCCTTTTCTATCGACGGCGTGAAGTATACAGATAGATACGGACAGGCCGCAGAGGTACACAGAGGGGAGCTCCTTTCTCCCGGTGTAGCAACGCTTGGCTTTGCCAATAACCGCTTTATGTCTGATAGTAGTGATAACTACGTAGAGTGGTATCAATCATATCTGACACGTATACTCACAGGTCTGCAGGGGCTTGAATGGTATTCCGGATCAGTTGACTACTACGGAGATCCTGCGCTCGACCTGGGCGATATGGTCGCGCTCGAAGCCGGCGCTGTCGGTGAAACTCCTGTGAACTACCTGATAACAGGTATATCGTGGAGCTTCCGCGGAGCTCAGACGCTTACGTCTGCCGGTTTGCCGGATATATCAACACTTGGATCTGACGGCACGTACAACTCGACAAGCAGCAGCTCCAGCAGTTCGAGCGGCGGCATCGTACAGATAAATCAGACGGCAGCACTCAAAGCCGTTGAGCTTGATGTGTTCCCCGGTGCTCTTACTGGAAATACAAAGAAAACAATTGCACGCGGTGGCTTCGCAGTAAAGGGAGCTGCTGACTGCTTCGTTGATGTCGGCGTTGTAATGCACGTCACCGCAGACAGCACAGGCGATATAACCGTTCTGCTTGACGAAGTAGCACAGGAATTCAGACCGAAATTCACGCTACATAACGGTGAATGGCAGACGGAGCATTTCTCCGTTCCCATATCCCCTGACGGCGGTAAACATCTGATAGAGGTAGTTGCTCATGGCTCAGCTGAGGTAACAGACATCAAAGTAACGTTATGGGGACAGGATATAACAGAGCATCCGGCAGACTACACCTTTACAGATGAATATGATTATATCATATCAAACGGCAAAGCAACTATAACAGGCTATCACGGCGAAAGCCTAACTCCGGAAATACCGGATAATTTTGTAGGAGCGCCGACAACAACTATAAGAAATACAGCGTTCTCAGGCTTAGCGATTGAGTCTGCGATCATACCGGAAGGAGTTGAGGTTATAGAATGACAGGCACAGGAACACAAAACGATCCATATAAGCCGACAACGTGGGCAGAGTTCCTCAGCTGTACAACGGCAGATAGTGTTTATACAGAGTTACCGGTTGGCGGTGGCGTGTTTGATATGAACACATACTATCCCGAAGGAATACCTGCAACGATACCACTAAAAGGCTTTATCAATGGCAACGGCTGGGAGATAAGGAATGCCTATTGGGAAAAAGACCAGGCGGCATTCCAGTTATCAAACAGTGAAACATACGGATATATAGAAAATCTAAATTTCATAAACGGTAGAGTCAATGGCAAAACAGGGCATAGCGGTCTTATTGGCAGTTATGCGCTTGATTATAGTGGCAAACCTTTGAGGAATTGCAAACTATCAGGTAGAGTTGAAAGAAGTGGAGCAGATTACTGTACTTTTACACGTTTTGGCAATCAAGCAACTCTTTTTGAATGCAGTATGAACCTTCGGCTTGTCGATAATAACTGCACAGTTGATGCGAACGAGCGATATGATAACTGTACTGTAAAATATTGCAGGCTCGAACTTGATATGCCCGAAGATTATTTTTCGTCAGGCTTATGTGTAAGGCTCGATAATAGCTATATAACCGGGCATATCTCACATTTTTACCTGAGAGAGTCAACAACCTCTGTCTTTGACTGCGAAATAGACGATTTTCTGACACAGTATCAAGGCACTTCAACGAACGTATTAGTCAACACAGATAAGTTTTCGGGGACGCTCCCTTCCGGCTGTATAGGAGTAACAACAGCTCAAATGAAAAATGCTTCGTACCTTGAAGCAATCGGCTTCCCGATACAGACTTAAAGGGGTGTAGCATATGGCGTGGGTAATTGAAAACGATCAACTCACCAACACAGAGTTTATAGATATGCCGGATAAGCCGTTTATAGGTGACAGCCCCTATACAATGTGGCGTATCAGATCAGACCTAAATAATGGTATGCCGTTCTCGCCGCTGTTCATACCGCTTGTCAATCACGGCGCTTTTATGGATTGTACAAATCTCAGCTATGTGGAAATTCCACGAAGCTGTAAGTCAATCGGGCGTTATGCGTTCGCCGGTACTGCCCTGAAAAAGGTCAAGATCGCACGGGACTGCACATATCATAGCACATCGTTCCCGGAAGACTGCGAGATAGAGTTTTACGGTGGCGGAGGACAATGGACGCAGCTCATTGACGGCGACGGCAAATCCGTTATTGACGGTAACGGAGTAAGAGTATACGTTGAAGAGGAGGTATAAAAAATGGCAGACGTTAAAGGACAAATGGCAGAAGGTCACACGGTAGAAGACCTCGACACGGTGATTGATGAAGTGTACACCGCAAGAGGGGAGTATTCAGACCTTAATGCAAGGCTTGAAGCCATAGAAGCAATCATATCAAATCAGAATTCATAAGGAGGAAAAACAAATGAGAAGGATAAGAAGCGAAAAGTTTATCGGTGAGAAAATTGTTAACGGAGAACGATTGAGTGAAGTGATCGTTGAAATTGATTGCGATACATCCTCAGACCTTCCAACAGCAACTGAATTACCAGGCAGAGTGCTCGGCCAGGGCTCTGTGGCTTGGGACATCTCAACCGGTGACTTCTACGGCATGGATTCGTCAGGTGCCTGGATAAAGCAGACAGGCACAGAAGAAAGTGCAGGTGAGTAACTATGGGGGAGCTTTACAATGCACTTAAAGCAAAGAAACTCGGTGCAAGTGGCGGCTCAGGCGGTGGATTTGTACCGACAGAAGCACAGCTCGCGGCTATGAACTCGGGCATTGATAGCACAAAGGTACAGCAAATAAGTACGAATGAAACTAATATTTCAACTGAACAAGGTAAGACAGTCGGTATGACAGCAGGCGGCTCGAATTATATCACAGTCGGTGGCATCCGTGTCTATGTATCGTCAACAGCTCCGACAGGAACAATACCTGACGGAAGTATATGGATTGGAGGCTGATACTATGGCAGGTATCAGCAAAAGAGTAAGCGGAGCGTGGGTAAGCGGTAGCGAAAGAATTATGAAAACCGCCACAGATATTATCGTACCGCCTACAACTATCTACACAGACGGAACTAATGCAACTGTTGGCTTAAAGGGAAATATGGTACAGACAGGCACACCTACACCGTCAGCTCCGATTATGCCGCAGGTGTGCGGGGACAGGACGGGGAATTTGTTTGACGCATCGTTGCTTGCCAATAATAAGCAACTTGATAATACGACAGGTTTACCTGTATCATATCCCGGTCGTATTGCATCATTAAACCCTGTGGATGTATCGCAGTATGAAATGGTTACGTTAAGTTATGAAGCAGAAGCGACAACAAAGGCGATATACAGTATATTTTCTAATGATGTGTTAGTCGGGCGTTTTACATCGGTTTCAAGTGGTACGGCTATTGACGTATCGAACGCAGACAAGATGTATATTTGTTTTTATTCTACATGGGGTGGAAACTTAGACACATCTTCCGTTTCTAACATTATGCTCAACCCCGGTTCAACCGCCCTTCCATACGAACCCTACGGCTTTAAAATCCCGATTTCATCAGCCAACACCACAACCCCTGTTTATCTTGGTGAGGTGGAGAGTACGAGAAGGATTAAGAAGTACAAGATTACAGGGCAAGAAAATTGGGAGTTACACAGCACACAAGCTAATCTGTTTAGGCTATTAAATTTTGATGGCTATTTATTTGAATTAAAAAACATACTTGTGTGCAATACCTATAAAAGTGTGGTTAATGGAGGTGCCGCTGATGTTGGCGATAAGCAAATTGGATTCTACTTCAGTTCAGGCGCAGTAAGCCACATTTTATATATTAGGGATAGTAGTTATTCTACAGCAACCGACTTCAAAACCTATCTTCAACAGCAATACGCCGCAGGAACGCCTGTTACAATATGGTACGTCCTCGCAACTGAGGAAACAGGCATGCTCAACGAGCCTATCAGAAAGATTGGTGATTATGCTGATAAAGTAAGTGGCATAGCAATCCCAACAATCGCAGGAGCAAACACACTCGCAGTTGACACAACATTACAGCCGAGTGAGGTAACTGCAACGTATCACGGCTGGCACGAAGGAACAGTCAAGGACTATGAAAATGGCGATTGGCAGCCACAAGCACAGGCTTTGTCGTTGAGTAACGCTCCAATGCTATCAAATAGCTTAATGGGGTTTCCGGATATGAGTGAGCCGGGGATAGAACCGGAAACAATTGAATAAAAAGGTAATTTAAAACGTTTATAGGGAGGTCAAAGCAATGGAAAGCAGCATAGTAGTATCAATTATCTCGGCAATAGCAACTATCTCCGGTGTTGTTCTCAGCACCAAAGCAAGCAACAGAGAAATACAGCACAAGCTCGAAACACATCAGGCAGTCATTGACACGAAAATTGACAACCTTGCAGCTGCGGTCAACCGGCATAATCACTTTGCTGAGCGTATGCCGGTTGTCGAAGAGCAGATAAAAGTTATCAATCACAGATTGGAGGACTTAGAGCGTGATAAAAAGTAAGCAATGGCTCAGAGCCGCAGGCGTTAGAGCCGCGAAGACGATAGCTCAGGCGGCTCTTGCCGGCATTGGTACAGCGAAGGTTATATCCGATGTAGACTGGATATACATAATTAGTACATCACTCCTGGCAGGTATTCTGTCTATACTAACGAGTATCAAAGGCCTGCCGGAGGTAAAGGAGGAACACAATGATTAAAAATGGTATAGACGTTTCCGAGTGGCAGGGAGATATAGACTGGTCACAGGTAAAGACTGATTTTGTTATCATTCGTGCCGGATACGGCAGGGAACTTTCACAAAAGGATAAGAAGTTCGAGCAGAACTATTCCGGCGCTAAGTCAAAAGGAATCCCCTGCGGAGCTTACTGGTACAGCTACGCGATGAATGAAGACGAGGCACGTAAAGAAGCGGCCGTCTGCATAGAGATACTCAAGGGGAAACAGTTCGAGTATCCTATTTATTTCGATGTTGAAGAACAGAAGGTCTTCTCACTTGGACGTGAGAAGGTAAGCGCAATCATTAACGCCTTTCTGCTTGAGCTCGAACGTGCTGGATATTACGCAGGACTCTATATGTCGTCCTACTATCTGACAAATTATACCACCGACTACATAAGAAAGCGCTTCACAATCTGGGTTGCACACTACGATGTTTCAAAACCAAGTTATTCAGGTGAATATGGCATATGGCAGTTGGGTAAAGGAAAGATTTCCGGCATCAGCGGTGATACTGATATTGATGAATGCTACAAGGATTTCCCTAAACTTATCAAAGAAGCCGGTGACAACGGCTTCACAAAGCTGTCAAATATAGCCACACTTCAGCTTGCACTTAGTGCTCACGGCTACGACTGCGGACAGGCTGATGGTGTTATCGGTCCGAAAACCACAGCGGCTATGGTCAAGGCTCTGAGTGATCTTTGGTGTTGCAACTAATTGCAACTAATCTACTACTAATCTACTACCAATCTTACTACTATATTTACTATGAAATTTGAAAACTTATCTAACACCGAATTGGCAGCGCTGATTGATGAATGGGTAAGAGGCGAACGGGACAGAGCGATAATGAAACGCAGGCTAATTGACTGCATTTGCTTTGAGCCTCTTGCTGAGGAATTTGAATTATCAGTACAGCATACTCAGACAATAGTTTATAAAAATCTGCGGATTTTAAGTGAAAAAACAGTAAAAACACAGTAAAAAAAGGCTGATTTACCTTATGGTAAGTCAGCCTTATTTTTTTTATACTTATCTCAGGTGATAGATATGTATATATTCTGGAACAACAATCCAGCAGGTATCAGAATCGGAGATTGTGTAGTCCGAGCGATCTCCGAAGCTATGGGTCAGCCTTGGGAGCGCACGTATGTCGACCTATGCATTGAGGGCTTTATGTTTGCAGATATGCCTAACAGTAATGCAGTCTGGGAGTCATACCTTCGCTCCCACGGGTGGAAAAAACACATAGTTCCTGACAGCTGTCCCGACTGCTATACTATAGCAGATTTCGTAGCAGACCACCCAAAAGGCACGTATATCGTCGCAACAGGCTCTCATGTTGTATGCGTCAGGGGTGCGATACTGGACAACTGGGACTCCTCGGGCGAAGTAGTGGCGTATTATTTCAGCCAAGAATAAAAGGAGTAAAATACTATGGATTACGGCTATTTTCCAACCAATTACAATCCATTCCCTCAGCCTATGCAGTACCAGGTACCGCAAGTAGTACCGCAGACGCAGCAGAGCAATCTGATTCACGTTCAGTCCGAGAATCAGGCACGAGAGTGGAGGGTCAACCTTGGCTCTTCGGTGATGTTCATCGACGACAACGCGCCTTTTATATACACAAAAACTGCAGGTTCTTCTCAGCTTGAGCCTGCTGTATTCAAGCGTTTCAAAGTGCTTGAGGATAGCGGCACCCTGGGCGCACAGAACAACACAGTACAGCCGCAGAACGTCCCGCAAGTAGATTTATCCGAGTACATGACAAAAGCTGAATTTGAGCCTGTCAGAGCGCTCATTGACGATATACAGAAAAGAATAAAGGAGTTGACCTACCATGAGCAACCCATTGAACAGTCGCGCACAAGGTACACCGCAGTCTCAGAACGCTCCGAGCGCGAGGGAGCAGGCTTTGACGCTTATGCGTCGGCAGGGGATAGATATCCCCGCGAATATGGAGAACGACCCGAACGCATTGATCCAGCACGTTATGCAGAGCGGACGCTTCCCTCAGAATCGCCTCGGTATGGCTCAGCAGGTTATGCAGAAGATGTTCGGTAGACGGTAGGTATTAGGGCAAATGCCTTGATATAAATTAAAACCGTTCGCGCTATAAGGACGCGAACGCTTACCGGGATAACTCCCCGGAGGAAGGAGGGCTTTATGGCTCTTTCAGAGAATAACAACAATGGTCTCGTTATGCCTGTTCAGCCTATGGGTGGATATGGCTATGGAGGCAACGGCGGCGGCGGAATATTCGGCAATGACGGACTTTGGCTTTTGCTTGTTCTGCTTCTCGGCGGCGGCTGGGGTGGTTTTGGCGGCTTCGGTATGGGCGCAGGTATGCTCGGCGCAGATATGTGCGGTGGCTTTGGCCTGTATCCCTGGCTCAACAACTCGCAGAACATTAACGACGGCTTCCGCGATCAGATGATGAATTCAACAATTAACGGAATTCAGAACGCTGTAACCTCTGGGTTCGGTGATGTTCAGCTCGGCATTGCCGGTGTAAATCAGAACATCTGCCAGACAGGAAACGGAATCACAAACGCGATCAATCAGGGATTCGCAAGCACTAACCTCGGTATGTGCCAGGGATTCAACGGCGTAAACAACAGCATTTATGGTGCTCAGACAGCAATTTCCAATCAGCTGAACAGCAACGAAATTGCAAATCTTGAACGCTCGTTCGCAGCTCAGACAGCTAATACAGCTGCTATCAACGGCCTGAACATGAGCCTGCAGAACTGCTGCTGCGAGAACAGAGCGGCAACTGCAGACCTTAAGTATACCGTAGCAACGGAGAACTGCGCTGACAGATACGAGGCTGCACAGAATACGCGCGATATCATTGACAGCCAGACCAGAGGCACTCAGGCAATCCTCGACAAGCTCTGCGCACTGGAGCTCGACAACGTCAAAGGACAGCTCGCACAGGCACAGCGTGATAATGTAGCGCTTCAGAATCAGGTAAATATGTCTGCTATGCGTGAGTCTCAGACAGCTCAGACAGCGGCTATTCTCCAGGGTCAGACTGCCGAGGTCGATGCATTGTACAACAGGCTCAAAAATTGCCCTGTAAATTCAGTACCCGTATACGGCAGCCAGCCCATATTCACTTGTCCTAATAACAGCAGCGGCTGTGGCTGCGGTTGCGGAAGCTTCTAAAAGGCGGTGGCGATATGGCGGCAGAATATTTAGCAAATAATGTTCAGAGCGTGTCTCTGAATAGTCCGATAAACTTCGAGGCTTCTATCCCTTGCCGAAAGGGTTACGTATACCATGAGGACGGAACAGGGATTTTTATTCTTCGCGGTATCACGAACGGTCAGTGCTTCGCGACATATCAGGTGACATACAATGGCAATATAGCCCTTCCCGAAGGTGCTGACGTTGTACCGATTGCTGTGGCGGTATCGGTCAACGGCGAACCCAGAGTAACAAGCAGAGCTATATATACGCCAGCGGCAGTCGACGAGTACGGAAACGTAACAAGCACGGCAATCATCAAGGTACCGCGCGGATGTTGCTTCTCTCTGTCGGTTGAGACGGTTCCCGCTACAACGGATCCGACTGTTACTCCTGCACCTGTGATAAATGTGCAGAACAGCAACCTCGTGATTAATCGTATCGCTTAAAAGGAGGATAAAAATGAAAGAACTTGAAACACTGTATGAGCTTTGTGACGCCCTGAATGGCAAGCTCGATGAATACATGGAGCAAATTCGTAAGGCAGGCGGCAAGCTCGAGAATAACGACGTCTCTCTGCTTGATAAGCTTACTCACGCTATAAAGAGCACAAAGGCCACTATCGCAATGCTCGAAGCTAAGGACCGTGGCTACTCAGGCAGATACTGGGACGGCAGATACTACTTCGACGGTGAGACCTCTATGGAAGGCGCACCGAATCGTAGTTCTTATCGTGGCGACTCCTACGCTCGCGGTCGTGGCACCTACGCAAACCGTGACAGAATGGGACGTTATGCCGAAAGAGGCTACAGCCGAGAGGACGCCAAGGAAGATTTCAGAGACGAGCTCGAAGAACTCATGTCCAAGGCTCCCGACGATCAGGCACGCAAGAAGCTCGAGAAGCTTATGCACGAAATGACCTGATATAATAAGGAATCCCCTGTCAGAGTGGCAGGGGATTTTTCGTGTCATATCATCGTGTCATATTTTCATCAGCGCAGTTTGTTTTGACATTAAAAATCCTTTACACAGCATCAAAGAAATATTACATTATACCGCTATAACTCGGTACATATACGGCTTATAGCCTTGTGTGAGCTGTAAGGCTTTTGGCTCACAAACACTTGACAACCTGTTATATATATGTTAAAATATAGTTCAGGTGTATGAGCGAATAACTCAATTAAGATCGTCCCGGCTTTCAGTCGGGGCGTTCTTTTTTTCTCTGTACGTACTGTAACCGGTACTGTAATACAATAAAACTTTTCAAAACTTTCCACAACTGAGTATAAAAAACAATCCCCATAGAGCAGACTATGCAAGCCTATTCTATGGGGATTTCTCAATATTTGGCGCGGATTGAGAGATTTGAACTCTCGCGCCGGTTTCCCGACCTACTCCCTTAGCAGGGGCTGACCTGATAACGTATTATAGCCTTAAACGGTACAATGTACTGTAATAGAGCTGTAATAGGATTTATAGTCGGTTTACTTCTTTCAGTCTGTCCGATACAGATAAATGCGTATATTCTAAAGTTGTGTCGTAGTCTTCGTGACCGGCTAACTCTTGTAGCATAGCCGGTGAGACTTTGAGTGCTGTAAGATTGGTGATATATGTATGGCGGCAACAATACGGCGTTAACTCGCTGTTGATATGCAATTCAGAGCGCTTTTCTACCCAGTCATTGTAAAAGTCCTCAGATTTGTTATACCAAAGCAGTAAGCCGTGTGTTGACCGTTGCAAGAGATACTCTATCACCGGTTTTATTTTATCCGGAAGGATGATTTTCCGGTTAATACCTTTTTTAGTTTTAATACCTCCGGTCATATAATGCTCTAATAGATGCACGTTCTCTGTGCGTATAGTGAGCAGTTCGCCCGGTCTGATACCGGTATATAGCATAGTCAGCATACCGGCTGTAATAGCGCACGGAGCGCGGCGATAGTCGCTCCATAGCGTTTCTTTTTCCTCAGCTGTGAAAACTTGACGTTCTGTTGCTATCAGCTTCGGAAGTGTGATGTATTCGGTGCGGTTTTTGTCTGTATAATCGTCTCTAATGGCGATTTTGTACAGATGTGAGAGCAAAGTCTTAATGTCTCTCCGCGTGTAGTATGAGGGAGCTGAGCTATCGACAAGCTCTTGAAGCTCGGGAACTGAAAAGCTGTCTATGGTCCTGTATGATACTTCCGGCTCTATCTTTCTCCACGCTATTCTATAAGCTGTCTGTTTGGACTTGCTGAGAGCACTCAGATTGACCGTGAACAGCTCCCAAAGCTCAGAGAGTGTAATTACCTTGCTTTTTTCAGAGGGGCAATACAGCTCATTTATGTAAGCGATAGCCTCTTTTTTAGTTTTGAAGCCGTATTTCTGAGCGGTTTTTCTCTTTTTTACTCCGTCTTTGATATAATAGCCGAGAGTTACCTGAGCTGCCCACGTCCCTGAGGGGCGCTTGTAGACGGTCCCTTGACCGTTTCCGCGTTTCTTAGTATTTCTATCCTGTGTAAC
>Ga0310697_10001493_pt1 | contig 27246 bp, 24 predicted proteins | sample 172DNAGHGlowgp2_FD_203883 | JGI IMG/M metagenome (GOLD analysis project Ga0310697, IMG submission 203883) | Sheep rumen microbial communities from Palmerston North, Manawatu-Wanganui, New Zealand - 1728 DNA GHGlow gp2 (v2) (version 2) | ecosystem: Host-associated > Mammals > Digestive system >...
GAAAGTTGGAGTATCGAACTGTCAAGTTTGAGAATGAGGTGCTCGATATCCCAAATTATCAGGGCCTTGCGCAGATTAACTACACGGATGCAGAGATTCCCTATACCCGTATTATCGAGCATAAGCATTTCGAAGCTTTTGCTGACAAGGTATACGAGAATCCGCGGACTGTAATTAGTCGGGAGTTCTCCGTGGAATGGGAAGACGGGATGGAACCATATTATCCCATCAATGACGAGCGCAACAGTGTTTTATATCAACAGTACGAAGCATTGGCTAAAAAAGAGGCTAACGTCATTTTTGGCGGTCGTTTGGCGGAATACAAGTATTATGACATGGGGCCTATCGTTGAGAAAGTCTTGAATATGTTCACTTGATGGATGATGAGACTGCTGTATATTGAGAATACACTGGCTATTCATGGTGGAATAGAGCGTGTCTTAGTTGACAAACTGAACTGGCTTATCGAATATGGCAATTGCGAAGTGTGTCTGTTGACAGCGAACCAGGCTGACCATCCCTTTGTGTTTCCATTGCATCCCCAAGTGACTTATCATGATTTAGGTATTCAGTTCCATCAGAAATACCGGTATTCTGGATGGAAAAGAATTTGCAAAGAATTCCAGTTGCATAAGCTCTTTCAGCAGCGGCTTACGGAGAGGATTCAGGAGTATTCTCCTCAGATTATTATCTGTACAAGACTGGATTACGTGTACGATGTGATAAAAGTGAAAGGTAACATACCATTGGTATTTGAGTCTCACGATTCCTGTCTTGCCTATAGGTTTGAAAGAGATACATGGTTGCGTCGTATGCAAATTCTTTTTCTTCATTGGCAGTTAAGGCGGGCTCAGATGGTGGCTTCTTTAACTCAGAATGATGCAAAGGAATGGCTGAAACGGGTGCCTCATGTACAGGTAATTCCCAATGTCGTTCATCTCAATGAAACAGGGCGTTATAGTGACTGCTGTTCGAAATCAGTCATTTTTGTAGGTCGTTATTCGTACCAAAAAGATATAAGAACACTCCTGAAAATTTGGGAGCAGGTCCATCAGCGTCATCCAGATTGGTCGCTTCATGTTTTTGGTGGCTATGGTGATGAGCAAGAAACACTTCCGTCTTTAATACAAAGAATGGGTATGAACATTGTCGTACATAAGCCTACTTCCACCATATTTGAGGAATATCTTAGAAGTTCGATGTTATTGATGACATCACGTTATGAACCTTTTGGACTGGTTCTTCCCGAGGCAATGAGTTGTGGCCTGCCTGTCGTAGCTTTCGATTGTCCTTATGGACCTGCTGATATTGTTACTCATGAAATAGATGGATTCTTGGTTCCAGAAAGAGACGTCGATCGTTATGTAGAATATGTTTGTCAATTAATCGAAAACCCAGAACTACGGCAAACTATGGGAGCCGCAGGCATTAAAACTTCCCAACGTTATCAGGCAGACAGAATCATGCCTCAGTGGAAGAAAATGTTCGCTTCCCTAACATCCAAGGAGCCTTCTTCAAAAAAAATAGGATGATAGGATAGAACAATACAGTAATAATGAGTGTGATGATAATCGCTTCATACCATTGGTAGCAAATGGTGGACGAAAGACTATATGCCTTCTCTATAATGAAATTAATCATAGTAATAGGAACGATATGTAGTCCGATAATCACTAATGTGCCAATGGAGAGGTTGGTGATAACTGTGAATTTGTATTGATTAAGCAACTTGCAGCCATAAAGCACCCCAAAGAGGAATCCAATGTTTACGGGGTAGAATAAAGCAATATGTAGAATATACTGTCCTGCTTTGAATGTTTGGAGATGCCAATGGAAGAATAGGATGCTGATGCCTAAACAGAGAATACAACTAACCAGATCACGACTTGGTTTGGTGCTTCTGAATAATTGTGCCTGTCCCATAACATATCCTATATAATAATAAGGTAAGCGCCTGAGAATACCCATTGGTGTCAGGTTGGGAGCATAAAAATAATAATTGTTTGCAGCATAGAGTATGACGGAGAGAATACATAACGATATCATGACGACATGCTGATACTTGGTCTTTCTGCACAAATCGATAGTGATGTGCATGAATAGTATGGCTGGCAGATACCAAAGCGGACCGTTAGGCGGTTCACAGAAAGCGTTCTCATGTTCGAAGAGCAGTGCACCAAAGATGGGACGCATGGCTTGGAAGAGGTCAGGCATACCACCATTGAGCATGTAGAACTTAACCAACCAATAAGGATAGACAATGGCATTATATAAGAGATAGGGGAGGATAAGGCCATGCCAGTATTTCTGCCAATTTGCTTTGCCGCTACCATAATCTTTTTTCAGATAGCCGGAAATGAAGAAGAAAATGGTAATGATATCAGCCTGTAGGTAACGAAAATAAAACCACTCCTGAGATTGTGGCAGATGACAGAATACAACAGTCATAGCTGCCAGTGCTTTAGTCCAGTCTATCCAATTAATTCTTTCTTTCATAGTGCAAAAGTAGTATTTTCTGATGAAAAATGCAAAACTTATTTGGTTTTTCGTTTTTTTTTCACTATCTTTGCCACATAATTGCGACGAGATTGGTTATGAATCATGATGTTATTAAAGAATATAGAGATATGTCATTAGCAATATCATGGATGCGATTTCCGTTAATATTCATGATAGTGCTATTGCATTGTTATTGCGCAATTGATGCGCATGGTCATCATCACTTTTTTCAATGGGTTTATCCTTTTGGCCTTTTGTTAGGTGAGACGGGTGTTCCTGCATTCTTTTTTATTTCCGGATTCTTGTTCTTCTATAGTTCAAAGACATATTCTCAAAAAATCAAATCAAGAATACATACATTGCTGATTCCATATCTCTTTTGGAATGGATCAATATTGTTGGCATATATACTGTTATGGAAGATGGGTAATCCCATGATGATAATAGGCAAGTCCATTGCTGATTATGGCTTGGAAGATTATGTAAGAGCATTTATAGATAGGGGAAGTTGGGATTCTGGTAATGGCGTCCCCATGCTTTGTCCATATTGGTATATTCGTAATTTGATGGTAATTTGTCTCTTCTCACCTATTATATATTATGGTATTAAATATTTGAAATGGATACCAGTATTGGCATTGTTCATATGGTGGGTATCAATTCCATATAATGGAATGATAGCTTCGAGTCTCTTGTTCTTCAGTATAGGAGCCTATCTCTCTATCGAACAGGAAAATCCAATCGCTGTATTGCAGAAAAACAAAATAGTTTTTTTGTGCATTTGGGCTATAGCTTTCCTCATTGACTGGGCGCATTGTTTTATGATTGTTCCTTATGCATTATATTTTCATCGTATTTCTCTCTTGCTGAATATTTTCCTTTTATTGTTGGTTGGTAGCTATTTGGGAAATAAACAGTATTTAGGTCGGGAATTACTCGATAAGTCTGCATTCTGGATTTATACGGTACATTATCCAATGACCATTGCGTTTGGAACTATATCTGCAAGGTATTTGCAGAAAGCTCCAGACTGGCAGGTGTTTGTCTATTATTGGTGCATTGTGCTTTGTATCACTGCTTTGTGTGTAATCAGTTATACCATATTACACCGATTATGCCCCAAAGTATTGTCCTTTACTACTGGTAATAGATCATGAAATCTTTTATTAAATATACATCTGTTGTCATAACAGTATTGTTATTGCTCCTTGGCTCTCTTCGGCTTCATCCTTACTATCATTTGGCGAAGAGTCAAGAGTTGATAGTATATAGTATTGTCAATTCCCCGGATGATACATTAAAAATAGTATTTATTGGTGATAGTTGGGCTGCCTATCATTATAACTATGATAAGGAACTGGAAATAAAGCTTAGTCAGATGGGACAGTCTGCTCATGTGTTCTCAGTAGGTAATGTCGGTGCAAAGAGTCATGAAATATATGAGCGAATGTTTTCAACAACAAAACCTGTTTTGATGGAGCGTCCCAATTATTGTGTGATTTCAGCTGGAATTAACGACGCAGTTGCCAAATTGGGAAAGGAGTATTATGTACATCATTATATGTTGATACTCCAACAACTATTGAAATTGGGCATAAGACCTGTGGTATTGGAAATGCCGGAAGTTAATTATCGAGCCATAGCCAGTCGTGAGCCTTGGACTATGAGAATACGCCATATTCTATCTTCTTTGATGACTGGTTCAGAACTTTATGGGTTCGACTCATATAAAACGGCACTTATCCAGGCTATCAAAAAGACAGATATGCAAAGTAGTATCATCTATATTAGTGCTGATTCGTGGAATGCAGCTGGCTATCAAGATAAAAGAGGTTTGTATTTGTCTGATGAGATACATTTGAATGCTAAAGGCTATGCAGTGTTAGACTCTTGTATTGCGTCGGAGATTCTTAAGGATATAAGAGAAAAACAATTAAACTAATCTATTTATGGACAAAATAAAAGTATTGGAAGTCATTCGCCAGGGACAGATTGGGGGAGGGGAGTCGCACCTGCTGGACTTGGTGACGTTTCTGGATAAGGAGCAGTTTGAACCTGTGTGTCTGGCTTTTACGCCGGGTGAGATGATTAACCGGTTGGAGGCGATGGGTATTCAGTGTTTTGTCATTGATACGCTAAAGGCGTTCGACCTGAAAATTCAACGGCAGATTGTTGAATTGATGCAGCGGGAGCAGATACAATTGGTGCATGCCCATGGTAGTCGTGCGGCATCCAATATGGTGTGGCCAGCTCGAAAGCTTCACGCACCTATTATATATACGGTCCATGGATGGAGTTTCCATGACGACCAACGTTGGTTGGTTCGAACGCTGCGCCAGTGGAGCGAAAAACTGATATGCTTGATGGCTAATCGGGTGATTTGTGTGTCCCAAAGCAATGCTGAGACGGGTCATGAGCGTTTTGGATTGAAGGAGGCAGTGGTGATCGAGAATGGTATCAACTTGGAGCGCTTTAATCCTGATGGGCAGTTTAATGATCTTCGTCCTAAGTTTGGTTTCTCGGAAGATGACTTCGTGGCGGGTTTCATCGCCCGTTGTACCAAACAGAAGGCTCCGCTGGATTTCTTAGAAGCCGTCCACTTGGCTCATGACAAGAATCCTAAGGTCAAAGGTCTGTTCGTGGGAGAAGGTGATATGGATGCAGAGGTGGATGCCTATATAGCAGCTCATAAAATGAATGAATACCTTTATCGCAGTCCGTTCCGTACGGATGTCCCCGATTTGTTGCATTGCATCAATGTCTATTGCCTGCCCAGCCTTTGGGAGGGGCTTTCCATTGCTTTGTTGGAAGCCATGGCCATGGGTAAGGCCATCGTGGCTACGCCCACGGACGGAACGAAGGAGGTGATCTTCGATGAAGATGATGGTTTGTTGATTCCGTATAGTCAGCCACAGGCCTTGGTCAATGCCATACTCCGATTATATAAAGACCGAACCCTATACAATCAATGTGGCCAGCGTGCCCGCCAATTAGTCGCTGAGCGTTTCAATGCCGAGCGGGTTTCTACAGCCGTCGCTGAAATCTATCGGGATGTAATTCCTTAAATCCAAAATGATATCTCTTTGAGATAATCATGATTTTATTATAAATGTGGTACACAAGATTTTGGCTACGATTTTGTGTGCCAATACATTTTTATGGGCAATAATTTTGTTTTGTTCCTAAAAATCACTATATTTGCAGAGTTTTAGAAACAAAACAGCGAATAATGGACTATTTGACTTTTAGGGAACGAATGTATCCGATGGGGTGTTTTAACATCAACCAGGTGTTGTTATGGGAGAAAGATTTTGATCGTAACAACCTGACACGTTGGTGTAAGAAGGGGTTGTTGGTAAAGTTGCGCAACCAGTATTATGCTTTTTCTGAGTATCGTCAGATACCCGAGTTTTCACGCTATGTGGCAAACCGAATGTATGCTCCGTCGTATATAAGTCTGCATAGCGCACTCTCTTTTTATGGGATGATTCCAGAAGAGGTGGTTCAACTGACAAGTGTGACTACGCTTAAAACGGCAAAGTTTGAGAATGCTTTTGGTACTTTTCATTATCAGAATGTCAAGACGCCATTGTTCTTTGGATACAAAATCAAAACGGTGCAGATAGCATCGCCATACTCACATAGGGAGAATGGTAGGGGGTTGATGTTCGCTACTCCGGAGAAAGCATTGTTGGATTTGTTGTATCTGAATCCCTATTATAAGTCGGATCAGGATATGGAAGAGCTTCGTCTGGATGAGGACTTTATGCAGAATGTTTTTAACACGTCCCTCTTGGATGATTATTTGACGAAGATAAAGAGCAAAGCATTAGATAAAAGAGTAAAAACACTGTTAAAGGTATATGAGTTATGATAGATTTAGCAGGTCAATGCTGAGTTAGGAAGCCTTGTGTCGAAAATGTGACGAATAATAAGCTTATGGAACTCAACACGGTATATAGAATCCTTGTTAGGATTAGAAGGCTCAAATGGCTATGGTGGTCATTGGCCCTTTTTGCCGTGCTTGGCTTCCTGGGCTATAAAGGCTATTTATTTACTAAAGAAGAGCTCTTTGTCGCTGATGAATTACCTATTTATAATATTGGTCCACATCCAAACGATGACACTTTACGCGTGGCGGTCATCGGTGACAGCTGGGCGGAATACCATGCCTCACTCGAGTGTGATACGATTTTCTGCCGTTATGCTAAAAGACTCACCTCCCGTCCTGTGAAGTGTTTCTCGAGAGGTCATAGCGCTAAGGTAACAAAGGAGATCTACTATGAGATGTTCTCTGACCATACGGTGGAACACAGTTGGGATATAGATCGTTGCTTGCAACCGTTGATAGAGCAGCATCCCGATTATTGTATTATTATGGCGGGAATTAATGATATGCGCTTATGTAAACCGGCAGATTTTTATACAGGAAACTATCGCTTGATGCTTAACTTGTTGATCAAAAATGGTATCAGACCTGTAGTGCTGGAAATGCCTGGTGTCGACTTGAAGTACTTCCATGAGAATCGAAGGTTTTATAGGAGATGGATGTTCGATGTTGTGGCTCTTTGGACTAAAATAGACTATAGCAGCGCTCAGATATATCGGGATGCTATGAAGAATATGCTTCATGAAACAGGCTTAGATGAGAAAGTCCTCTTTATTCCGATGTCAGCTTGGAATTCTGGCGGCATTGAAACAAATCCTGAATTATATTTGGATGACAGGCTTCATTTGAATTTGGATGGTTACCATGTCTTAGATTCATGTATGGCTTATGATGTTGTCAAGGATTATCAGAAAAGAAAACAGAATAAACAATAGAGACTATGGAAAAGAAAAGAAACATTACTTACGATTACTTGCGAGGCTTTGCGATGCTTTTTATCGTGTTTGGACATTTGTATTTCTATTCAGGACGCTCAGGAGGTTCGCTGGTCTTTAATATCTGTGATACCATAGAGTTGCCTGTGTTTATGTATATCAGTGGACTATTGGCTCATGTGTCAGTCGACCGCTATGGCTTTAGGAAACTGATTTGGACTAAGGTGATACGATTGTTGTTTCCACTTTTGTCAGTCTATATTATCTGGGGACTATGGGACTCTTCTTATTGGTTAATATTTTGGCTGAAAGAACACAAGAATGGCTATTGGTTCTTGTTAGTACTATTCGAGTTAATGGTAACCCTTTCGTTTATTAAGCGTGTCTCTGGCATACTTAAGATAAAATCCATTTTCGTCACAGCAGTCATGTTTTTGTTGGCTCCTGCCATACTTTTCATAATTCCTATAGAGGGGTGGGTGAACAACTTGTTCTGCGTGAAGTTATATTGGCATTACTTCCCTTTTTTTATGATGGGATACTATTCTTATAGACTTGATAAGTTCTTGGTGTTGAAATATGCCCCTGTATATTTGTTACTTTACCTTGTTGCCCTCTATTATTACAATTCGCACTGGTCTATTATTATGAATATGGTTTGTAATTTATTTAGTCTTTTGTTCCTTGTGTCGTTGTTCTCAACGAGTTTCAAACCATTAAAGAATGTGTTTGCAATCGTTGGAGTTAATTCGTTACAGGTGTATATGCTTCATTTCTTCCTGTTATTTCCATTGTTGAAGGTTCTCCCCGTGGTAGAGAATAGATGGTTTGAATTCCCTTATTATGTTGTGATTGCTTCCGCGATTATCTTTGTGTCGATATCAATTTCAAAGTTGTTGATGAAGAATAGCTGGTTGGCAATGATTTTCTTTGGAATCCGTCGTAAATCGTAATAGCGGCATTAGGTTTATGAAAACGGAACGGATAGGCTACATCGATGCGATGCGGGGATTTACGATGATTCTCGTGGTCTATTCGCATATCTGCTCAATGTGTTTTGGTGACGCATGGATGGGCTGGAATGATGTGTTCTTTCTCTTTCGTTTGCCGTGTTTCTTCTTTATCAGTGGCTGGCTGTTTGAGAGGAGCGGATACCAATGGAATGGCGATACAATTTGGCAGACGGTCAAGCATAAGTTTATGGTTCAAATAGTCCCCACGGTCATCTTCCTGTTGATTTTGGCACCGCCACCATTATTCTTTAGCCGCCTCGGTGCGACAAAAGGTGGCTATTGGTTTACCTTTTTACTCTTTATCTTCTTCGTCTTGCACATCTTTTTGTCATGGATAACAAAGAAAATGTCTGCGAGAAAACAGGAGGTTGTGATGCTACTTATAGCCATTCTGATTACGGTAGCTTCTTGCCTCTATGAGGCCAATTATCTTCGGCATTTTAGTCAGATGGGGTGGGGGACGAGTCTGATGGGATTCCTGAGTTTCCGGCTTTGGCGCTTCTACCTCTTTTTCTATTTGGGTACGTTGGTCAAACGGCATTTTGCTGTCTTTATCCAGTGGACAAACAAACTGTGGTTGATGGCACTGATAGTCATTGGATTCGTTGTTATTGCCATCCGTCCTCATTCTGATGACGCCATCACGCAGTATTTCATCTTCTCCATTGGTGGCATTCTTGGCATGACGATGGTCTTCACCCTTTTCCGCTATCTTTATACATCACCACTTCTCTCACCTTACTCTTCCATCTTCCGTCATCCATCTTTCATTTTAAAGTTTGTAGGGACAAGAACTTTAGACATCTACCTACTTCACTATTTCTTCCTGCCTCGTTTCTTGCAGTCGTATACTGACCAGTTGCAGGTTCACGACAACAAACTGATAGAGTTTCTTGTGGCAATGTCTTTGGCCTTAGTCGTGGTGGGCATCTGCCTTTTGGTAAGCTATATCATCCGCCTCAGCCCATTCTTAGGGCATTACTTGTTCGGAGCCAAGTATGAAAAATGAGCAATAGCCAATGTCTTTGGTTTCGGTATAGGACTATATCCTGCTATCTAACCGTTCAGCAAATCGGCTTTGTCATCCTAGATTTTTAAGATTGTATCCTTTCTGCCAGACGGTTTTGACACCATCGCAGAGGTCGTAGAGAATGTGACGGCCCTGGATGCGGCGGCCGGCAGGAAGAAAACCACAGATGATGCGGGTGATATGACGACGGATGTTGAAGGTCTTGGGATCATCAACACCGATGCTCTCCACACGCAGACTGAAACGGCCGATGCCTGGGAGGACAACTGTTTGTCCTTCGCGAAGTTTCTCCTTCATGGTGTCCTGTAGTTCGGTGACGACACCCAGCACTGTACCTTCAGAGAAACCGCTATTCCTACAGATTTCCTCGCCAATTTCATCAAGTGTAATCTCGCCCTGGCTCACCGCCTTGGCGAAATATTTACCATACGAACTGCTGCTCTTGATGTTGTTCCTTATAAGTCTAATATGTACTGCCATATTTTTTTATTCATTTTTACGTTTAATATCATTATCTTTGTAACTTTTTGTAGTACAGCTTATTAGATGAATGATATTGCTTATCTTAATATCATTATCATCTTTTGCAATAAAACAAGTTGTTTTACTATCAAAAGTGCCATCTCTACGATTGTAAAGTGCCATTCCTTTTATGTAAAACAACTTGTTTTACTTTAGCTAACTACTTCTCTTTCATGCGGAATGTAGATCCTTTAGCCATACGCTTGTGTTCATAACCCATTTCAACCAACTTACGTCCGAGCTCTTTATCCGTACTTTTGCGTATGACGAACGTAGGAAATGCCTTCTCCAGCCGCTTCATGATATTCTTCAGCGGCACGAAATTTTCATCCTTCGGCGTGTCGTCAGGCGACAGATAGGTGAGCTCAATCATTCGCCCATAGTCGAGCACCTGCTGGAACTGGGCGTTCTGCTCGATAATCCTGCTATTTTCCTCATCATCATTCCAGTAGCGGCGGCCTTGCTGCAGCTCGGCATAGAGCTGTGCGTAAAGCTGGTCGTAGTTGATGATGCCCGAATTATCAATCTCGTCGGCATAAACGCAGATGAAGCGTCGTGAACCAGTAGGATCCGTCAGCGGGCGGAGGTTGTTGGTGGTGGCGATGAACGAGGCAAAGCGCTGGCGCTCCTCCATCGTCTTGCCGTAGGGCGGACGGAACTTTACATCCTGTTTCGAGATGAGATATTTCAGCAGTGGTTGCTGCCCCTTCGACATGGCGTCAAATTCGTCGATATTGATGAGCGCATAGCCCGACATGGCGAGGAAGATGTCGTTGTCGTTCTTCATCGAGAGCCGGTCGTTGTAGTAAAGCTGCAGGTAGCCCGGTAACAACCGACGACAGAAGGTGGTTTTGCCCGAGCCCTGAGGTCCGATGAGCAGGGGTACGATGGCGTTACCGTACTGGCGATTCTTGCCAAGCCACTGAGCCACCATCGACAGCATCCATTTGTGGAAGTCTTCTTCCCAATACGGATTCATGGTCTTCACGCGGCGGGCAAGTTCGCCTACGTAGTCGTGTTTGCCGTTCCACTTGGGCAGGTGGTTGATAAAGTCTTCCATCGGATAATATTTGGGAATGAGGTTAGAGTCGATAAAGCGGCTGAGGTCCTTGTCCCAGGAGTCGACGCCAGCCTTCAACGCCTTGATAGCCATTGTGTTACGCGCAGCCTGATCCAACGGCATAAAACCATAGCCGATGGCATTCATGCGGTATTCCGGAACACCAGTCATCACGTTGAGGCGCAGGGTATAGTTCTCCTTCATGTATGCCTCGGTCTTGTATGCAAGCAATGCCGACGGACGGGTGAACTTCATGGGAATGGTTTTCAGCGTCTCACGGAGATAAGCCGTTTTAAACACGGCCTCGAAGAGCTCGGTGTCTTTTACGCCTTCTCCGAGCAGGGGGATAAACGTACACATGCGTACACACCAGGCCTGGGGTAATCCCATCTGGCGACAACCGTCGGCCAATTGTTCCAGTACGGCATCCCTGAAAACCTCGGATGTCCTGTACCCGCCGTCGTCATCATACCATAAATCGCGGTGCGCCTCGACAGCAACGTCGAGACAGTCGTGGAAGCGGCGCATGCGACTGTCGTGAACTGACAATCCGGGAATCTCCTCGGGCCAGTTGTAGTCGCTGATGTCTTCCTGTACAGAGCGGAACTTGGGCGTCTCCTCCGGTTCGACAGTCACCTGAATGGCAAGGGCCTCCGGATTGTAATAAGGTTGCGGGTCGTAACAGGCCTTGCAACTGGTCTCGAAGGAAGGCTCCGTCTCCGAAAGCGGGGTGCCGAGCTGCGAGGAGTAAATGTAGTGGTATTTGCGGAAGGCGTTCAACAACAATTGATGATGATGATTCGCCTCAACAGTAGCTGGGGCGACAACGGTATAGGGGCAGACGATATGCAGCGAATGGCCGTCGTGACCGAGAAAACAGAGTAAGGTGTAGGGCTGTAGTGTGGCGAGCCGTTTGTATTCCTCAACGGTAGCCAGGTCGCGCAGATTCTCTATCGAGAGCAATACCAGCGGATTATAGTTTTTTGCCTTGAGTTCACCGTTTTGCTTCACCCATTCTGCTGCAAAGCAGACGTCTTTCTTGAAGTCGCGAACATAGTGCTGACGATAGGTTCCGTCGCGCAGCTGGGCCACAAAGTCGTCCAATTCTTCGCGCGTGTACCTCTTTTCATTTCTTTCAGCGTTGATGATTGTTATCTTCATGTTGTAGATGTTTTAAATGTGGGTACAAAGATACTAAATTTTGACCAAAAATGCAAGCATTTTGCTCAAAAATATCATAAATTTGTCACTTTTATGATATTATGGCGACTAATATCATTGTTATAATTTACTGATTATATGAAGATTATGACAAGAATGATATTAATATCCATTTTTCAAAATGAATTTCAAAATGTTCTGCAAAACCGCATCCTTGTAGAATACGTTTCTCTGCTTATATGTTAATATTGCATAATTATAAAGCTTGGATGTATTATTGTATAATTATAATTCGTATATTTGCAACGTAAATATCATAATATTGAAGATAATTAATAGTTTTAATATATAAACATCACTTTTGTGAAGATTAATTTATATGGCAGACTTTTATGAATATTCAACGCCTGAACTTGTACGTTTGCTGGGCAATCGTTTCAAGGAATACCGCATGCGCTGCAATCTTACACAGAAAGAGGTGGCAGAACTATCAGGCATCGGTTTGACCACAATCCATAAGTTTGAAAACGGAACTGCAGGCAATCTGTCACTATCAACATTCATTTTGCTGCTGAAAGTTGTTGGTCAGATTGATGCGCTAGATAATGTGCTACCTGAATTACCTGAGTCGCCTTATCTCATACGTAAGGAAGAAAGAAGAGTCCAACGAATACGCCACACTAAACAATAAGCCGCTATGACTAAATCATTGAGAGTAATCCTATGGGGGGAAGAGATTGGACGACTGATGTGGGACGAACGCCGCCGCTTGTCATACTTTATGTATAATCCCGATTTTGTCAAGAAAGGATTAAATGTGTCCCCACTCGTAGCACCTATAGAGAGTGTGTACGCCCTTTCGCCAGTATGGGGAGAAGAGGCCAAAATCTATCAGAAGCTCCCCTCCTTCGTTGCCGACTCATTACCAGACGCATGGGGCAATCAACTATTCGACCTCTGGCGTCAGCAGAACCATTTATCTAACGCTGATATTACGCCTTTGGATAAACTCTCGTTCATTGGACGACGAGGCATGGGTGCTTTGGAATTCCAAGCGTTTTGATCGTGATGGCGAAAGGAAACTCCATACGCAGACATTGGCTGCCATGTGGCCTGAAGCAGACAGTTATGAACAACTGATAACCGTTTGTCGAAGACTCCACCTTCCCGAAGTTGACTGCCAAGAGGTATTCCGCCGCATGGTTTTTAATATTTTGTCAAACAATACTGATGACCACAACAAGAACTTCTCGTTCCTGATGCAGGAGGACGGATCATGGCGATTGTCGCCAGCCTACGACATCACTTACATTATCGACGTTGGCGGCTATCGGCCAAACGAAGACCATTGTATGTACATTAGAGCCAAGTTACGCAACATCACTTACGATGACGTGATTCAGTTTGCACGCGATAATGGTATTCGCAGACCAGATGCCATCATTCACGATGTGATAGAATCATTGACGCAATTCCGCAGTGTGGCTATTAAATATGGAGTCGTAAATGAGTGGATTGGTCGTGTGGAAGCCGCGATTGTCGACCATTTGAAAGCCTGGGGTAAATGGGAGAACACCTCTGTTTCTGAAATGACCATTCATGGACTTGTTGTTACTGGCTTTCACATCGAACAGCAGTTCAAAGCCAACTATCTGCTGCAAGCCACGATTGATGGCAAGCCATTGAAATACATCATCCGCAAGGGGACACCAGAGCATGACACGCTGACAAAGACTGGACTTGCGAACCTCACGGAAGAAATGATGAAAGAACTCGTAGAACGCTATCTTTTGCCGAAAATACAATAACGATATACGGCATAGATACTAATCAAAATACCCGCTTTGAGGAGGGGTAGGGTGAGGTAGTGGATACAGAGACTGGCGGTGGAGGTGCCGAATAGGGTAAAGAACCAAGCATCTAAGAAGGCGAAGAAGAACACGTAATGCGCCAAATAGATGAAATACGAAGCATCGCAGGCTATTTGGGGGATGCGTTTGCTGGTGTTTGACAAGATTCTATTGGCGATGCAAAAGACTGCAACGACTCCGACCACTCGGAAACAAAGCATCAATGACGAAAAAATAGGTGTTCGGAACGTGAGAATCATGCCGATGCCTAATAGGATTGTTAAGATGTAACTTGGCGTTTCATACTTCATGCAGGTCTTGATGAGATCCATTTTCCGAATACTCAAGAATGCCCCCAGCGTGAAGAAACAAACGGCATACGGGGTGAGGCCTGGCTGAACGGCATATAGTCCTGTCAGATATATGGGTAGGAGTATCGCAAAGATCCAATAGCCCAGTTTTCTGACTCCTATATATATAATAGGTGTAAGCAGCGAGACGATTATCAGGTCGCGCAAGAACCACAGTGGCATGTTGGCAGGTTCTACGAAAATGTTAAGACTGAACGCCTGCAACTTAACCGCCATCGCGATGTTCCAGATGATATACGGAATCAGTAGTGTTTTCACCCTCCTTCGCAGTTTGTCCCAGTATGTCTTGGCATTCCACTCGGTGACAGTCGCAAAAAACAAATACCCCGACATCACAAAGAATGTCGGCATGGCTACTTTCACCAGCGTCTCGCTTACCACGAGCTTCAAGACCTCATACGCATCCCATCCACCGTCCCACAATGTCCATCCCGCCTTTACTCCGCTATAGCTGTGAGCAAAGGTAATCAGTACAATCAGCGGCAACCGTAGTTGGTTGATGGTGGGGCTATATGATTTCATGCCAGGCATTGGCAATTGTTTCGATGTTAAAGCGATGGGATATTTCCAGGGCTTGACGCGATTTTTCTTGCCAGTCTATTTGGGTTGCCTCAGCCATGCGTCGTGCCATGCCATTTACATCGCCATTGGAAAAATATATGCCGAAGTCCCCCATAATTTCCTGACTCGTTGGCAAATCCGACGATATGACAGGAAGTCCATGAGCCATAGCCTCTACAAGTACCAATCCAAAGCCTTCCCACCTGGAACTCAGTACATAGACTTGTGCTTCAGAGTAATACTTTTGTATATTGTTCGTAAAGGGATGGATATGGATTCTGTCTTCCAATTGATAGTCCTTTATCATTTTCCTGTATATAGGTTCCTCGATGCCTTCGCCAACGATATCGAGTGTCCATTCTTCATTCTCTTTGGCAAAGATACGGAAGGCCTCTATAAGCAGGTCGAACCCCTTGTGTAATCGTGAGAAACGTCCTACAGCCAAGAACTTCTTTGATGTCCCCGTCGATGCCTCACCGGGTATCAGTGTCAGCGGATTATAAATAACCGTTGTCGGGAAGTGATATTGCTCTGCATCATATTGGCAAAGAACGACAGTCGAGTCTAATTTCTGCAATTGGAATTCATAATGCTTGCAAAGTTCTGGCCCGATATATAACGATTTTTCTCCAAAGAGAGCCTTATACGAGTTATGTATCCAACCAATCAGCTTTGCCTTCTTCAGGTGTTTCCGACAAGTGGCTAATCTAACAGCCAGTGGCGCATGTACTCCTATGATAACATCATAGTTACCTGCTTCGAGCTCTTTAATCAGGGCTTTTCTTTTCTCTGATGGAAATGAACTGTGACTATAGATATCTGATGTTATACGTATTTGCGGTAGATGCTTTCTATAGAGATAGCTGTATGCTTTGCAGCATTTCATTTTCCATGCTGGTGTAGGTGGATATTGGAAGAATCGATAGTCAATATTTGCTTCATCCAGTCCATATAGCGATGTGTCTTTCTGTTTTGGTTTGTCAAATGTCACAATTGTCACGTCGCAATCTTTTGCCATTTCTTTGGCAATGACGGCAGTAACTCTTTGTACCCCTCCAATGGAGAAGATGGAATCAGTGAGAAAACAAATCTTTTTCATATTAATAGCCACAATCTCATAAGTTGGTCAGCGATATAATAACATCCCTAGTCGAATGATACTAATCCTGTTCCTATTAATTTGTACTTGTACATTCGCTTGCAAATATAGTCAATAAAACCGGAAGTAGCAAGCAGTCGTTCCTAATACTTTATTTGTTTTGAATTATTTAACTTCAATTATGCAAATTGAATTATTATATCCATAATAAAATCGGCTGCCCCATAAAATGCCATTTGAGCAATTATTTGGCATTATTTAACGGAATAGTCTTTCAAAGATACGAATATAAGAGAAATGTTATTAAAAGTGTATTTTTTTTGTATTTTTTCTTTTAAATATTCTTTTGTTTTATAAATTCTTTGTAATTTTGCAAAATTAAAATTTCATTCAGACGATGAGGTTCCTATTTGTCCTAAGTTCAATAGCTTCTTTTGGAGGTGTGCAAAAAGTCATGGTTGAAAAAGCCAATTGGCTAAGTACACGAGGACATGATGTAATGATAATGACATATGAACAAGGAGGAAATCCATTGATTTTCAAAATATTTCCATCTGTCAAGATTAAAGATATTGATTGTCGTTTCTACACACTTTATAAATTAAATCTCTTCAAACGAATCATTAAAAAGGCAGAAATGAGACGACAGTTTAAAGTGAGATTTCATCAACTCGTAGACGAGTTCCGTCCAGATGCCATTGTTGCTCCAACGAATACCGGAAGTTTTATGAAGGCAATAGTATCTGTCAAAGAAAAAACGAATATCATCATTGAGTCCCACTCTGCATATAAATACGATATGATGGGGAGAACAATAAAAAAGAAATTAAAAGCTCTTTTGTTATTGCCAGTCATTAGTCGTTGTGATTTACTTATTGCATTAACAAAAGGTGATGCTTCTTTTTGGAAAAAACATGTGAAGAACGTTAAGGTGGTTCCTAATCCATCTTCTTTCTATCTTGAGGACATTAAAAATGATGAAAAGATAATAGGACGTATAATTTGTCCTGCGAGGTTGGATCCTCAAAAGCGGTTAGACCGATTGATATATGCCTTTTCTTTGATAGCAAAGGCACATCCTTTATGGTATATTGATATTTATGGTGATGGTTATTTAAAGGGCCAACTCTTATACCTTATCAAGAAATTAGAGTTAACAAATCGTGTACATATTCTTCCACCCACTAAAAACATTATTGTCGAATATAGCAAAAGTCAGATGTTTGTACTAAGTTCAGATTTTGAAGGTCTTTCCCTTACACTATTAGAAGCGATGGCATGTGGAGTACCTCCTGTGGCTGTTAAGTGTCCATATGGACCAGATGAAATAATTGAACATGAAGTCACAGGGTTGTTAGCGAAGATGACAGTTCGTGATTTGGCAGAAAAGATGGATTGGATGATGACAAATAACGAGGAACGCATGAAAATAGGAGAAAGAGCTCATCAATATGCTGAACGATTCAAAGAAAACAATGTAATGTTAGAATGGGAAAAAGCATACCTTTCCGTTCTGACCGATAATCAAAAAAAAGCAAAGTGGTAATATAAAAAACTAGAATTATCAGGTATTATTCACAAAAGGATTGAGATGAATTATATTATATCTTCTGTCAAAATGATGATTGATTCAAAAAGAATCAAAGTAAGGGAAACGTTTAACCCATATTTGGCACCTTTCCGTCGATTAAAATTGAAGACAACACAATTTACAATCATCTCCAACAATTGTTGGGGAGGACATGTCTATAGATATTTTGGCATAAAATACCAATCTCCCACGGTGGGACTTTATTTTTTTTGTGATGATTATTTGAAATTCATAAATAATTTGAAGTACTATATTAACTTTGAATTAAGGTTTATCAAACACGAGGAATCGAAGTATTATAAGATTCTTGAAGAAAGAGGAGGAAATGACGCTATCTGCCCTATTGGAATACTTGATGATGTAGAAATTATTTTTCTACATTATGGTAGTGAAAAAGAGGCATTTGAAAAATGGACTCGAAGAAGCAAGAGAATCGTATGGGATAATATAGTCTATAAGATGTCCGAGCAAAATAAATGTACGGACAAACTATTGGCAGAATTTGATAAACTTGAAGAAAAAAGGAAATTCTGTTTTGTAACGAAAGACAAAGGTTTGAAATCACAAGTCCTTTTCAAGGAGTACTCCGACTCAGATTCTGTTTCGAATGACACTATATTATTCCGTAAATACATCAAACTGGCCTGCTTCATAAATGGAGAACCGTTTAAGAAGAAGCAATAAATACCAGTGTCCCCCCGATTCGTATAAATAAACTTTGTCGCTGTATCTCTTTATAGCACAGAGGATATGAGGAAACTGAGACAATATATAGATGCTAATAAGGGTGATGTAAACGCACTATCTGCCTTAACTATATGATTTCATGCCAGGCATTGGCAATTGTTTCGATGTTAAAGCGATAGGATATTTCCTGGGCTTGACGCGATTTTGATTGCCAGTCTATTTGGGTTGCCTCAGCCATGCGTCGTGCCATTCCATTTACATCGCCATTGGAAAAATACATGCCAAAGTCACCCATAATTTCCTGACTCGTTGGCAAATCCGATGATATGACAGGCAGTCCATGCGCCATAGCCTCTACAAGTACCAATCCAAAGCCTTCCCATCTGGAACTCAGCACATAGATTTGCGCTTCAGAGTAATACTTTTGTATATTGTTGGTAAAGGGATGAATATGAATCCTGTCTTCCAATTGATAGTCCTTCATTATTTTCCTGTATATTGGTTCCTCCACACCTTCTCCAACGATATCGAGTGTCCATTCTTCGTTTTCTTTGGCAAAAATACGGAAGGCCTCTATCAGCAAGTCGAACCCTTTGTGTAATCGCGAGAAACGTCCTACCGCCAAGAACTTCTTCGACGTCCCTGTCGATGTTTTACCAGGTGTCAGTGTTAGAGGATTATAAATGACCTTTGTCGGAAAATGATATTGCTGTGCATCATATTTACATAGCACGACTGTCGTATCTAATTTCTGCAATTGGAATTCATAATGTTTGCGAAGTTCTGGCCCGATATATAATGATTTCTCTCCAAAGAGGGCCTTATACGAGTTGTGAATCCATCCAATTAGCTTTACCCCCTTCAGGCGCTCAATTGGCTAATCTCACAGCCAGCGGCGCGTGTACACCTATGATAACATCATAATTACCAATTTCGAGTTCCTTGATCAGAGCTTTTCTTTTCTCTGATGGAAAAGAACTGTGACTATAGATATCTGATGTTATTTGGATTTGTGGTAAATGCTTTCTATAAAGGAAACTGTATGCTTTGCAGCATTTCATTTTCCATGTCGGTGTGAGTGGATATTGGAAGAATCGATAGTCAATATTTGCTTCATCCAGTCCATATAGCGATGTGTCTTTTTGTTCAGGTTTGTCAAAGGTCACAATTGTCACGTCACCATCTTTCGCCATTTCTTTGGCAATGACGGCAGTAACTCTTTGTACCCCTCCAATTGAGAAGATGGAATCGGTGAGAAAACAGATTTTTTTCATATTCCAATTAATATACAGTTGCCAGCCATTCCGACAGAAAGAAATCGTAAACACGATAGCCGTTATCAGTATGGGTCACCAAGTCGTTCTTTAACAATAACTTAACAGCAGCCTGCACAGAACTGGCAGAGTTGAGATTGTATTTTTTGATGAATTTGGCAGAAGTGATGTTTTGCGCAACGCCCTCTTTTGCAATAGCCTGTAGAACGATTTTCTGCTTGGGCGGAAGATTGGCAAGCAAATCTTTATAACTTTGTTCTTGCGCCATGACAACATTATGGTGAGCCTCGTCAATCATGGATATCCGACAAGTTCCCCCCTCAGCAGTCATCGCAAATAATTCGTTCATCATCATTTGTACGAACCAGGTATAGCCATCGTACTGATTCCATACTCGTTCTATGACTTCATCCTCAATCTGCCTGTTTCTTTCCGCAAAAAGAGAAGCTGCAAACTCCTTATATATATGAATGGATATAGGTTCCAGCCCCATACTGATAGCACTTTGATAAAAGGGCTTTGAAGGAGAATTGAACATGTTACTCATGATATGGCGTTTGCTGCCTGAAAAAATAAACTGAGCACGATGACATTTTTGTATCTTCGTGCGAAGTAATGCCTCTACGTTGTTCTCAGCATATTCACCTATCTGTTGGAATTCGTCAATAGCGATGATGCAGGGGCTGTCGGCCTCTTCTATGTAAGCAAAAATCTCATCGAGTGTCGTTTGTGGTGTCTGAATATCGCCCAATCCCAAATCGAAAGATGGATCGCCAGTCAAAGAGTCCAGCTTGAATCCGACACGAAAAGACGTGATTATCTGAAAGAACTTCTCTTTCCACACAGTAGCCTGAGGCTTCAGTTGAGCATAAATTTCTTTTCCCAACGTGTAAACAAACTCGGCTAATGACGTAGTTGCATAGATATCGACGAAAAAAACATAATATTGACTCTTGATATCTGATTGGTTGAAGAAATGTTGTATCAGTCCCGATTTGCCAATACGTCGAGGAGAAATCAATGCGACATCCCTGCCGTTCATAATCTGTTTGCGCAGGAATTCTGTCTCTTCTGCTCTGTCGCAAAAGTACTTGTCTGACAGGTATTTGCCGACAATAAATGGGTTGTTTACTTCTTGTTCTTTCATACGACATTGTAATTTTATTGCAAATATAATAATTATATTCGTAATAAAACATGTTTTGCATGAATATTTGGCATATTTTAACGAAATAACCTATGGGGAGTCAGCTATAGCTGCCATAATTATATGCGATGCCTTTCATTGTCAGATACTCTCCAATGCCCCAAAGAAATTCTTAGCGTAAGTGTCTTTGTCGAAGAGCTTGGAGCGTTCAATACCTGCTGCAGCCATTTGTTTCCGTTTCTCAGGGTGGTCATATAGATCTTGAATGGCTGCAGCAAGGTTGTCAACGATGTTCTCTCTTTCAACAATTGTTGCTACGCCTTCACAAATCTCAGGAATACCCCCACTCCGGGTCGTTATAAGTGGAAGTCCGGCAGCCATAGCTTCAACGACAGTATTGCCAAAGGGCTCCTCCCATAAGGAAGGCACTATAGCAATATCTGATATCCATAAATAATCGGGCAGTTCGGAATATGGAATATAGCCAGTGAAAATGATTCGTTCTTTCAATGGCTCTGCTTTTTGCTTCAGTAACCTTGCAAAATCATTTTCATTATCGGCATTAGCATAGAAGGAACTGCCAATGACAAGTAATTTGATTTTAGGATAGTTGGTCAACTGATTCATCGCTTCTATCAATTCCATGATACCTTTTTCGCGATTGACGCGTCCACTGAAAACTAATAAGAAATCATCATTACTCAACCCAATAGAATCTTTATTTATTGGGGTACCTTGAGAAAAAGCTTTTAAGTCGATACCATTGTAAATAGTTATAGTTTTGGTATCTTTCGAATTAATAGTATGTACTCTGGATTTGATATAGTTGGATACAGTTAATATACGCCATGCAGCATCATAGATTTCTTGGTAATGAGGAACTTTAGTATCTAATTTCTCATTATGAAGATGATACACGAGTTTGGCATCTGTAATATCCTTAAGTTTCAAAGCATAAGCAGGACGGTTCTCCATAAGAATGATGTCATAATACTTTTGGCTAATATCTTTTATAGCTTCGTGGAGATAGTATTCTATGTTGTAATGATAGTATTCTGCACCATGCGTCTGCTGATAAATCTTTTTTTTCAGCTTTGCCCACCAACCATTTACCTTAATATATTTATAGTTGTTTACATCTGACTTTAATACCGGATGTTTCTTTACGTCAGGATGCCAAATGCTGTATACAGTAATATTATGTAGACGATGCCGATTATTATAATCCAAATAAAAATCGACCAGATTCTCTACTGCTCCACCTTGTACGGCAGGAACGGGCAGAATGCCAGATGTTAGAATTGCTATTTTCATAATTTGTTAGTGATAAAAAACTAGTTTCTGTATGTATTCATTTTTATGAAGAAGAATTGATAGTAGGTATCCTCCAACAATGGCACTAATAAGTTGGATGAAGGAGGTGATGACCGTTGTCTGTATAAAAAGCATCTCTGGCAGAATGAGATTGGAGATATCTTTGCCAGTCAGAATGAATGGTATCTCAATACAGAAGATGGTGAGGGAGTGAATGCCAATATGTTGCAGTCCTTTGCCGATAATGGTACCCTGAAGTAGTCGGGACAGATAGGTCAGTGTGATACAACCAGTGAGGGCGGCAAATAGGTAAGTAATAATATTTGAGCCATACATTCTGACGGAGATATTGATATCATTACAAAAGGGGAGTAACAGGAGATAGAGAACGAAAGATAATATGATGAGACAATGTGTTTTTTTGTTTTTGAAGATATCTGGGACATATCTTCTAACTAGTTTGCCGCCAAACATGATGACCGCCATAAGTGGTGCAGTGTCGAGACTCCATGGGAGAAGTATGGGAAGGAATGATGCTCCAACTGTTATCACCAAGTATACTCCCACAAGATAGCATTGGTATCTCGGATAATAGATTAAGAGGTCATAGAGCAGATATGCGATGACCATACAAGTGAGGAACCACATGGGATAATTGCCAACAATCATGAAATGACAAATATCCACATCTGTTCCGAACGGAAAGAGGCAATAGCGTGAATAGAAGATACCCCAAATGGCACGTCGGGAGAAATCGTGAAAATAGAGCAGTAACAATATATTGAAAATAATATATGGTTTCAATAGTTTTGTGGCTTGTTTACGAAAGCAAATGCCAAGATTAATGTTTTTCTTGGAGAAGGTAAAGCCGGAACAGAAAAAAAAGATGGGTACAAAAAATGCAGACGTGTAGTACATCAACCCTGGGTATTCGGTATGACTGAGTACCACCAGTATGATGCCTAGTCCTTTGGCAATATCAATATAGTCTAATCGTTGGTTCATTTATCTTTGGTAACTTAGGTTCAGACGCCATATGATGTAATCACGCCATTGGTAGTATTTCGTCCTTAACCAACGCTTACGGCAAAACAGGCGAAGTTTGAGCATGACGAATGACTTAGGGTAGTCAATCATACCACTCGGTGTTATTATATAATGGTTATAATCCTTGATATGATCCTTCATCATTCCCCGATGTTGAAAGTGAGCGTAGAGAGATTCTTTCTTCTCTAATTTCCCGTTATTAAAGCGTAACATATACAATTTGTTTCCAATGTGTTCGAAGATGATTTGTTCCCATCCTCTGTTCAAACTGCAAAAATGGAAAGATTGTTTAGGTTTGGATACATTGTCAAAAGGTTCTTCCAACCAACAATCCTGAGGACGGCAATCGCGCCATTTATCACTGCATCCTTTGTGGTCGAACTCATCGAAGAAAGTAATTCTCGTGGTTGTAAATGCTTCCTTGTAGTACTGATAGCCTTCCTTTTGTTTCATGAAATAGGTGTTGGAATCTTCGTCGTTGTGTATCAGGGTAAGATGTCCCCAACCTAACAAAAACTTATATTCCATGACTCTGTCGGTAATGAACGAACGGATGTCTCCATAGACAAGGTCTAAATCTCCGAATCCCCAGAAGTCATAATCCTTTATATAATCATGTAAGATATATCCATAGGCCTGTTTATATTCACAAAGTTTATAAGGGCGATCAAGAACAATCGGAAAATCAAAGACTTTTTGTACCAATTGTTGGAAGTTACTGAACGGCATTTTGTGAACTATGATATTCTCTGCAGGTTTTATGTCGGCATCGGTGAAGAACATAAAATCGACAGAAGAATTACAGAGAGCAGATGCACGCCACATCAGGTATTGTGCAGGAAGTTTGCCAAAGTATGGGAATATTAAGACGATGGATTTCATATTTCAAAAAAAGAAATGTAAGCGGTGAATAATTTTAATTAGACGGGTGAGCCATTTCCGGCTATGGACGTCGTCTATCAAATGCATGAGTTTGTACATAGTACTCTTGTCCAATAGGTAGAGGGTTTCATAATCATGGATAGCTCCTGGGGGAAGAATCTCCGAGATAATCTGTTGGTGCTCCTTCAACCGCAGCTCGTTATATACATTACTGATGCCGTCGGGCTCCCGTCGACAGACGATGTCCTCGATGAGTTGAACACGACATTGCTCCAAACATATTTTCTGGATATAGAACTTTACATCTGCCACTAACTTAAGCGATTCGTCATAGAGAGTGTTGTCGAATAGTTCCCTTTTGAAGAAAGTACTCTGATGGGGGAGGGTATGATGGATAAACGTCAGCATGGAGAGACGGTCTGGTAGAATAGTTGCAAACCCCTTTTGGGTTGCCTCATCAAAATGGTAGTCCCTACCGACAATTATGTCTGCTGACAAACTCTTTGTTGCCAAATGCTCCAATACCATTTTGTCGTAGAAACAATCACCAGAGTTCATGAAGTTTAGGTAGTCACCATGTGCTAGGGCAATACCTTTGTTCATGGCGTTGTAAATGCCTTTGTCGGGTTCTGACACCCAGTAGGTAATCTTGTCGTCATACGCTCTGAGTACGTCGGCGCTACCGTCGGTAGACCCTCCATCAATGACAATATACTCGAAGTCACGGAAGCTTTGGCAGATAACACTCTCAATAGTCTTGCGAAGCCCTTCCTTATTGTTAAAATTGACAGTGATAATAGAATATTTCATTGTTTTCTTATGTTTTTAATACGCTTGAAACTGTCTTTGGCGCCTTTGGCAAAAAGTATGGTTGTCGAAAGGTCGATAGCCAAAAATACAATCATGCCAATGGCACCATAAGTTAGCCAGTCCCCAATGGTACGATAGGGACTGATGGGAATATACTGTAGTAAATAGAGTGATGTGCCTATGGCAAAGGCTGAGATAGCATAGTTGCGTACGACGTTTCGCCAATAATGGCGTACTGATTTTTTGAAACCAGATGTAAATAGGTAGTAGGGTTTCCAAATAACCACAATGGGCATTAAACTGGCAAGTTTGCCTATCAATATACCAATGATGCCCCACTTGAGTCCGCAAATGATGGTAACGCCAACATTGATAATCAGTTCTGCCCAAGCAGACCAAACATCGGCATATAATCCATGGGCATAGTTAAAGGAATCGACAGAATTACGTGAATTGGTAATGTAAATATATGCAACCAAAAGAATGAGGATGCGGTTGTCCATGATGTATTCGGAGCCTAACCAATGTGAAACAAAAGGTTCCAAGAAAGCATAGAGTGAGAATGCTAATGTCGCTGCAATAGTATGCTGTATGGTGGTATACTCCCAAAAGACCTTTAACATACGTTCTTTGTTTCCCTCAGCAACCAAATTTCCTACACTGGCACCCACGCTGCCAGTGACAGCAGAGAAAAGGGAAATCAATTTGGATATGATTATCATATAGTTGCCATAAAAAGCAACCATCTTGAGGGATACGAACAGAAAGATAAACAACTCGTCGCTCTTGACCAATACGAAGTCCTTAATCTTATGTATAAAAACCTGTTTGGTTTTGGTAATGATTTCTGGATATTGTTTCAGTAATGCTTTGCCTTGCTTCTTATTCACATTGAGCCAAGGATATTCTTTGTTGATTTCCCAATTCAGGATGACGCAGCCAATAATTCCAAAGAAAAACTCTACAGCAACCCAGACGTATAAATTCTTGTAATGATAGGCCAAAAAGATTTGTAATCCTAACTTAACCAAATTGGCAGACTGGAAGTAAATGGCTACGAGATAGTTTTTCTGGTCAGCACTCAGTAGAATTTGGCGGTAGTTGATAAAATAGCCAATAAGTGATGAACCTAAAAATGAGTAGAAAGCAAAATAAATGATGCTAAGGTGGAGTTCTGCTTTAGAAAAAATAAGGGGGAAGAATAAACTGATGATAACAGCACCAGCAAAGATAATGGTACCAATCCATTTGTATAAATAACCTAATAGGGATAGAATATCTTGTATTTCTTTCCTGTTGTTGGTCTGCAGGGGTTTGAAGAGGAAGTAGCCGATGCAGGCGGAAATACCAAGTTCAGAAAGGTTGAGATAGCCTAAGATATTATTAAGTGTTCCCGTCAGTCCAATAAACTCAGCACCTAAGTTGTCGAGAAATATCTTTCGGGAAAAAAAAGTCAAAAAGAGCGAAAGGAAGTAAAACAACAGGTTTACTTCCGCATTCAGAATGCTTTTATGGACTCTTTCTCCCATTTACTTATCGTGAGTGGTATGGATAAAGTCCGTATTCTTATGATCAATCTTTAAAAGATTTAGTGCCATACGCCAAACCAGTTTGGGCAAGGCAATAATCTTGCCAAAGACAGAGTGCTTGCGTAATTGGTGTGGGGTGGCAATATAAAGCGCAATACAAATGGTAAGGAACAATAGCCACCATTTAATATACCATAATTGTGAGAAAAGCAAAGAGAATATGGTTATTATGACGGACATTCCGAATGTCCCGACTACCAGCATGGAGCGGGGAATCAATGCCTGTTGGATGGTCTTGTCGATGAAATCCAGATTAAAAGTCATAATGGCTTTGGGAATATAAGGAAACATTCGGAATAGGCTTTGTATCTGTGCGGTCATCCAGCGAAGACGTTGCTTCTGGAAATTATCCTTGTTACTAACTTTTTCGTCGAAAACATGAATATCTGGCTCGTATTGAATATAGACCTTTTGTTGGAGTAGCAGAGCCTCTAGTTCACGGTCTTCACCGGCAGTAGTCAATTTATAGACATTTTCCTTGAATAATTGGAAATCGAAGCACATGCCTGAGCCGATGAGCGCTGAAGAAAGACCGATACGGTTATGAGCCTTGCGGAAAATGGTGTTGTTGATTTCCTCGCTGACGCCATCGAGCACGGCAATGTCGTTATCATTGTTTTTGGCACAGCGGTGGCATTGGATGGCCTTGTAGCCTTTGGCACATTCTGTATTTAATTGTTCCAGGAAATGGGGTTCTACGACATTGTCAGCATCCAAGATAACGATAAAATCAAAATCCTCAGACCTCTGGCCTCTGACTTCTGCCTTCTGAAAGTAGTCCATGGCATATTGCATGGCCTTGGCCTTGCTACTCTTTTCAAAGACCGGTTGGAGCAGGGTGATGGGTAGTGCAGCTAACTTTTCATTGGTCTCGGGCTGCATGTGGTCGGAGATGACAGCAACATGGAAACTGTT
>Ga0310697_10001499_pt1 | contig 27139 bp, 15 predicted proteins | sample 172DNAGHGlowgp2_FD_203883 | JGI IMG/M metagenome (GOLD analysis project Ga0310697, IMG submission 203883) | Sheep rumen microbial communities from Palmerston North, Manawatu-Wanganui, New Zealand - 1728 DNA GHGlow gp2 (v2) (version 2) | ecosystem: Host-associated > Mammals > Digestive system >...
GCGGTTCTGGTTGATCTCCAGACCACTGTGACCGCCCTTCAGACCGCCGATGGTCACCTTCACAGCGATGTCGTCCTTGTCGGTCTCCACTTCCTTGTAGCCCAAGGAGGCTGTCACGTTCACGCCGCCGGCGCTGCCGATGCAGAACTCGCCTTCGCTCTCGTGGTCGATGTTCAGCAGGATATCGCCCTTCAGCGTATCGGCTGCCAAGTGGTTTACACCCCACATGCAGGTCTCCTCGTCGCTGGTGATGAGGGCCTCCAGCGGGCCGTGCTGCAGCGTGTCGTCTTCGAAGACGGCCATGATGCAGGCCACGCCGATGCCGTCGTCGCTACCGAGTGTCGTGCCTTTGGCCTTCAGCCATTCGCCATCGATCCATGTCTCGATGGGGTCTGTCTCGAAGTTATGCGTGCTCTCGTCGGTCTTCTGCGGCACCATATCCATGTGGGCCTGCATCGTGCAGACCTTACGGTTCTCGAAGCCAGGCGTAGCGGGCTTGTGCATCACGATGTTGTCGCCGCCGTCCTTGTAGGCGTCGATGCCGCGCTCCTTTGCCCAGTCGAGCAGGAACTGCTGGATCTTTTCGAGGTGTCCGCTCGGGCGCGGTACTTGGGTGAGTTTGTAGAAGTTGCCGAAGACGGCTTTGGGTTCTAAGTCTTGAATAGTCATGATGTTATTTAGTTTAAAGTTTAATGTTTAATGTTTAATGTTTAATGTTTGAAGATTTTGGGGTTGTCATCGACAATGCCAGAAGCGCATACACGCCCAGTGCTGCCACGAGGAGCGTCTGCACCGTGTGCACTATCAGCGCGAAGAGAGCACCATCATCGCCGGACACGCCATATAGCATCAGCACCGTCTTCACGGCGAAATGCCACGGGCCGGCGCCGTTGGGCGTGGGCACCAGCACGGCGAAGGTGCCGACGACGAAGGCCACCAGCGCCACATCAAGGCCTAAGGCGGCTGTGCTCCGAAAGCAGAAGAAGGTGAGGTAGAAATGCAAGAAGTAGCACACCCAGATGGCCACGCTGTAGAAGAGGAACAGCCCAAGGCTGTCCACCTTGCGGATAGAGAGCAGCCCTTCTGTCAGCTCCTTCAGCACGGCACGCGTGCGCTTCATCAGCTCATAGCGGCGCAGGAGATACACCCCCATGGCCGCTATCAGCAGCACGCTGACGGCTGTCACCAGCCAGCCCGTAGGTGTGAAGCGCCCCACGAGGCCATCGATGCTGACGCCTGTGTGCTCGAAGAACTGCATGAAGACCGGAATCTGCAATACAAAGACGCCCACCGACAGCAGCGCAATAATGAACATATCGATGAAGCGTTCCGAAACAACAGTACCGAGGCCGCGACTGAAGCTGACGCCATCATAGCGCTTCAGCACACCGCAGCGCAGCACCTCGCCCACACGCGGCACCACCAGGGAGCTGGCGTAGCTCAGGAAGATGGCATTGATGCTGGTGTGCAGCCGCGGATGCTCGCCCAGCGGGCGCAGCACCTGGCGCCAGCGCAGCGCACGGAACACCTGTGCCAGGATGCCGAAGGGGAACGACAGCCACATCCATGTCCAGTCCATCTCGCTGATCATCGCCCGCTGGAGCGTGTCCCAGTCGAAACCCCTGTACATCCACCACAAGATAGCGCCGCCGATGACCAGCGGCAGCACAATCCTCAGTATCGAACGCAGATTCATGCTGCAAAAATAGCGATTAATCCGATTCGCACAAAAGAAAATGCATAAAAAATGTGAGGAACGACCGTTTTATGCCTTTAGCATCTCTTCCAGCAGCGGCTGGAGATGCCCCGGAGCGATGATGTGGTGGTTGCCGATGGGGTCGGTTAGGAAGTAGGTGGCCTGGGCGGGATTGGAGAGCTGGATGACCTGCTGCGTGCGGCAAAGGTCGGGCTCGGCCTGGTTCCTGACGAGTGTCCCTTCGCCGATGAAATGGCGCGAAAGGTCACCTGACACCTTGAACAGCGTGACGGCTCCCTCCTGCATATAGCCGCGAATGCCCACGCCGATGCCGGACTCGAAATGCGTGTCGAACTCATAGCGCTGCACCATATCAAACGGAATGGTGCAATGGGCGAAAAGCAGCTGTCCCGTTTCAGGGTCGATGGTCGCGGGGTTGGCCTGAAAGCCTGAGACACCCGTCAGCGCGCGGACAACCATCATAGAAAGCATGGCCGGCACATCGCCCTCGCAGCCTGCCACATAGCCCTCGCTGTTCAGCTTCGCCAGCGCCAGGCAGCCCGTGTTATGCACAGCCGTGAGCAGGTCGAAGCAGCGCAAGGTGAAGCCGCTCAGTTCATATTTCCTTATCACGCTCTTCAGCGCGTTATAGATGCGGTTGGCGCCTGGCAATGCTTGTGCAATCCGCTGGTCATCCGTGTGCTCCTGCGGCAGCTCCTCGGCGGTGTCTGCGATGGCCGTCAGCAGCTCCGACATAGGGATATCCACGAGTTCGATGCCCAGGCGTTCGCGCACAGCATGGTGGTCAGCCTCGCTGGAGATGAGCCAGTCCGAAGGCTGGCCGATGATGCCCAACCTCTTGCCCGCCAACTGCTGCCGAGCCTCAGCCACACGGGCCAACATAGCGATGCGCCCTGTAATATACTCGTTGCTGCCATGCAGGATCTCACCCTGGATGCCCTGCTGGCGCAGGAACGAGAGGATCTCCAGCGATGCCGCCAGCGAGTTGCTCTTGCCCGAGGTGAGCAGGTAGAACGGCTGTCGCGTCTGCGCCATCAGCGTGGGCAGCAGCCGCTTGAAGATACCCTCCGTGCCGCCCGTGCGCACATAAATCAGGCTGAGCCCCTGGCTCCCATAGTCCGCGTAGTCATTGCCACGAAACTCATACTCCCCCCCGAGTCCACCTAAGAACTCTCGTGTCACAGCCCCCACGGCTCCCTCGTCGTGCAGCTCTGATGTCAACGTATAAATTGCTGTTTTCATTGATGCTCATTTATGTTTTGCGCTGCAAATATAGCACGCATTTACCGAAGCAAGAAACTTTTTCACCCTTTTTCGACTTTCGCACGTTAAAAACACGAACTACACAACAGCGCCCCGCAGCTCTATGGAGTAGCGGGGCGCTGGCATTGTAATAATGAGGTGGATTACCGAATGAAGAGGAGTTCGCGGTACTTGGGCAGGGGCCAGAGGGCGTCATCGACGATGAGTTCGAGCTTGTCGATTTGGCGACGGATGACGTCGAACATCGGGGCGATGGTGTCGTGGTAGGCGATGGCCTTGGCGTGCTCGTCCTCAATCTTGTTGGCGACCTTGCGGGCGGCCACGAGTTCCTCGACCTTGGTCTCGATGGTGGCAGTGCGCTGGGCAATCTCCTCGATGAGCTTCAGGTTGCGGGCGTTGAGGGCGGCGGCTTTCTCAGCGGGGAAGGCGGCGGTCATGCGCTCCACGTTCTTCAGCAGCGCGCTCTGGTAGCTGGTGGCCACGGGGATGATGTGGTTCATGCTGAGGTCGCCCAGCACGCGGGCCTCAATCTGAATCTTCTTGGTGTAGGTCTCCCATTTCACCTCGTTGCGGGCCTCGAGTTCCTTCTTCGTCATCACACCCAGGCTCTCGAACATGGCGATGCTGTCGGCATCCAAGTAGCGCTCGAAGATGACGGGGCATGAGGTCTCCACGTCGAGTCCGCGCTTGGCGGCTTCTTCCTTCCATTCGTCGCTGTAGCCGTTGCCGTCGAAGCGGATGGGCTTGCAGGTCTTGATGTCCTCGCGCAGTACGTCGATGATGGCGTGGAACGTGGCGCTGTGTCCAGTGCCGGCGAGCTTCTTTTCAAACTCAGGGATGCGGGCATCCACTCGCTTCTTGAAGTCCACCAGTGCCTCGGCCACGGCAGCGTTCAGCGTAATCATGGCGCTGGCGCAGTTGGCCTCGCTACCCACGGCACGGAACTCGAAGCGGTTGCCGGTGAAGGCGAAGGGGCTGGTGCGGTTGCGGTCGGTGTTGTCGATGAGCAGTTCCGGAATCTCGGGGATGTCCATCTTCATGCCCTGCTTGCCGGCCATCGCCAGGACGTCCTCTTTGTCGGCCTTCTCGATATGGTCGAGCAGCTCGCTCACCTGACGGCCGAGGAACGAGGAGATGATGGCGGGCGGTGCCTCGTTGGCGCCCAGACGGTGAGCGTTCGTGGCGCTCATGATGCTGGCCTTCAGCAGTCCGTTGTGCCGATACACGCCCATCAGCGTCTCCACGATGAACGTGGCGAAGCGCAGGTTCTGCTCAGGCGTCTTGCCGGGGGCGTGGAGCAGGATGCCGTTGTCGGTCGAGAGGCTCCAGTTGTTGTGCTTACCCGAGCCGTTGATGCCGGCGAAGGGCTTCTCGTGGAGCAGCACGCGGAAGCTGTGCTTGCGGGCCACGCGCTTCATCACGGACATCAGCAGCATGTTGTGATCCACGGCCAGATTCGTCTCCTCGAAGATCGGTGCCAGCTCAAACTGGTTCGGAGCCACCTCGTTGTGGCGCGTTTTTACCGGGATGCCCAACTCCAGTGCCGTAATCTCCAAATCCTTCATGAAGGCCTGCACGCGCTCGGGGATGGCGCCGAAGTAGTGGTCGTCCATCTGCTGGTTCTTGGCCGAGTCGTGGCCCATCAGCGTGCGGCCCGTCAGCAGCAGGTCGGGGCGTGCGGCGTACAAGCCCTCATCCACGAGGAAGTACTCCTGCTCCCAACCCAGGTTCGAGGTGACCTTCTTCACCGTCGGGTCGAAGTAATGGCACACCTCCGTGGCCGCCACGTTCACGGCCTTCAGCGCGCGCAGCAGCGGAGCCTTGTAGTCCAGCGACTCGCCGCTATACGATATAAATACGGTGGGGATAATCAGTGTGTCGTCGATGATAAACACCGGGCTCGTCGGGTCCCATGCCGAGTAGCCGCGCGCCTCAAACGTCGAGCGGATGCCGCCGCTGGGAAACGAGCTCGCGTCCGGCTCCTGCTGCACCAGCAGCTTGCCCGAGAACTCCTCGATCATGCCGCCCTTGCCGTCGTGTTCGATGAAGCTGTCGTGCTTCTCGGCGGTACCCTCGGTCAGCGGCTGGAACCAGTGCGTGTAGTGCGTCACGCCGTTTTCCTTGGCCCACTGCATCATGCCGGCAGCCACCGCGTCGGCCACCGCGCGGTCCAGCTGAGCGCCGTTGTCCATCACGTCCTTCATCTTCTCGTAGATGTCCTTCGGCAGGTACTTGTACATCTTCTCGCGGTTGAACACATGCTTGCCGAAGTACTCGCAAGGTCTCTCACTCGGTGCCGTCACTTCTAAAGGCTTCTTCTTGAACGCCTCGCCGACGACCTGAAATCTCAATTCGTTTGCCATAATTGTGTTTGTTTAAGGTGGTTAATATTTCATTTACTTAGATATTCATTTACTTTCTCGGCCGCTTGCTTGCCGGAGGCAATGGCGCGGACGACGAGGCTGGCGCCGCTGGCGGCATCGCCGCAGACGAAGACGTTCTCCGGATACTCAGGGTGCTCGGGCTTGAGGAAGCCCATGGCGAGGAGGACGAGCTCGGCCTTGATGATTTCGGGCTCACCGGCTTCGACCATCTGTGGACGGGGAGGCGGGGAGCCCGCAGGAGAACCTGCGGGAACCGTAACGGGCTTCCAGTCGATGGGCTGGACGCGGACACCAGTGACGTGGCCGTCGCCTTTCTCATCGAGGAACTCGAGGGTGTTAATGTTCCAGCGGCGGGTGCAACCTTCCTCGTGGGAGCTGGTGGTCTTCAAGATGACGGGCCAGTTTGGCCAAGGAGTTGCGGGGTTATGTCCCACGGGCGGCTTGGGCATAATCTCAATCTGCGTCACGCTCTTGGCTCCCTGACGATGGGCTGTACCGATGCAGTCGCTACCCGTGTCACCGCCGCCGATGACGAGGACATCCTTACCCTTGGCGGTGACGCGCTCCTCCTTCGAGAACTCCATGCCTGCGAGGACGCGGTTCTGCTGCGAGAGCAGTTCCAAGGCGAGATGGACGCCTTTGAGATTGCGACCGGGAACGTTCAAATCCCTTGCCACAGGGGTGCCAGATGCAATTACGATTGCATCGTAATCGCAAAGTTGAGAGTTGAAAGTTGAGAGTTGAGAGTTATTGGCTGCGCTGTCAGAGGCCGAATCATTTTCAATTTTCAATTTTCCATTCTCAATTTTTACGGCGGCGCCGTAAACAAACTTCACCCCCTCCTGCTCCATGACGCTGATGCGGCGGTCGATGATTTTCTTGTTGAGCTTGAAGTTGGGGATGCCATAACGGAGGAGACCGCCGGCGGCTTCGTTCTTCTCGAAGACGGTGACTTCGTAGCCCATATAGTTGAGCGTAGTAGCGGCGGCGAGACCGGCAGGGCCGGCACCGATGACGGCAACGCGCTTGCCGTTGCGCTCGGGATGCTCGATGGTGACGTAGCCTTCGAGATAGGCGCGCTCAGTGATGGCAGCTTCGTTCTCGCGGTTGGTGACGGCCTCGCCCGTGGTGAGGTAGAGCACGCACGCCTTCTCGCAGAGCGCCGGGCAGATGCGCCCTGTGAACTCCGGGAACGGGTTGGTCTTCTTCAGGAGTTTGTAGGCCGTCTCCCATTCGCCGCGATAGAGGGCGTCGTTCCATTCGGGGTCTTTATTGCCCAGCGGACAAGCCCAGTGGCAGAAGGGCACGCCGCAGTCCATGCAGCGGCTGGCCTGCTCCTGACGGTCGCGGGTATTGAGTGTCTGTTCCACCTCGCCGAAATCGTGGATGCGATCATGCACAGGCCGGTAACCAGCCTCCTTGCGAGGAACAGTCAGAAATGCTTTCGGATTTCCCATGTTTCCAATTGATAATTGATAATTGACAATTGATAATTAATAATCGCGTTGTACTCCTGCAATCTTCTCGCGGAGGCGGGCCATCTGCTCTTCCTGCAGCACGCGCTTGTACTCGATAGGCGTTACCTGGATGAAGTCCTCGATGTAGCGGTGCCAGTCATCCAGCATACGGCCTGCGAGGGCGCTGCCCGTGTGGAGGTAGTGCTGGCGGATGAGTTCGAGCAGTTCCTTGCGTGAGACGCCGTCCTCGACCAACGAGAGCTCCACCATGTCCATGTTGCAGAAGTAATCGAAGGTGTGGTCGGGGTCATAGACATACGCCAGACCGCCACTCATGCCGGCAGCGAAGTTGCGCCCCGTCTTGCCGAGCACAACCACACGACCGCCCGTCATGTATTCGCAGCAGTGGTCGCCAGCGCCTTCGATGACGGCGATGGCACCGGAGTTGCGCACGCCGAAGCGCTCACCCACACGGCCATTGACATACAGCTCGCCGCTGGTGGCTCCGTAGAGACCCGTGTTGCCGGCGATGATGTTGTCCTCGGCACGGAAGTCGGTACTGACGCGGGCAGGAGGCAGGATGCTGATGCGGCCGCCAGAGAGTCCCTTGCCGAAGTAGTCGTTGCACTCGCCTTCGAGCTTCAAGTTGAGGCCGCGCACGGCGAAGGCGCCGAACGACTGACCCGCCGAGCCCTTGAACTTGATGTTGATGGTGCCGTCGGGCAGACCGGCCTCGCCGTACTTCTTGGCAATCACACCCGAAAGCATCGTGCCTACGGCGCGGTCGGTGTTCTTGATGGCGTAATCGAGGTTCACTTCCTCTTGGTCGTCGATGGCCTTCTGAGCGGCCTTGATCATCTCCTCGTCCTTCACGCCGCTGACCTTGGTGAACTCGCCGCGGTCCCAGTAAAGGGGCTTGTCGGTGGCGGACTGATGAAGGAGGCGTGAGAAATCGATGGTGGTCCATTTGGCCTCACCCTCGAGAGCCTTTATTTCCAAAAGGTCTGTTCTACCGATGATGTCCTTCAGCCTGCGCACGCCGATTTCAGCGAGGTACTCGCGCACCTGCTCGGCAAGGAAGGTGAAGTAGTTGACGACATACTCGGCACGACCCATGAAACGGGCGCGGAGGCGTTCATCTTGTGTGGCTACGCCCACGGGGCAGGTGTTGGTGTTGCATTTGCGCATCATGACGCAACCGAGGACGATGAGCGGCAGCGTACCAAACGAGAACTCGTCGGCACCGAGCATGGCCATGATAATCACGTCCTTGGCGGTCTTCAGCTGACCGTCGGTCTGCAGGCGCACCTGGTTGCGCAGGCCGTTGATCACCAGCGTCTGCTGGGTCTCGGCCAGACCGATTTCAGGCGAGATACCTGCGAAGCGCATAGAGCTGGCAGGGCTGGCACCCGTACCGCCCTCGGCACCGCTGATGACGATGAGGTCGGCCTTGGCCTTCGCCACACCTGCGGCGATGGTCCCTACCCCACTCTCGGCCACGAGCTTCACGCTGACGGCAGCTGTCGGGTTGATATTCTTGAGGTCGAAAATGAGCTGTGCCAGGTCCTCGATGGAATAGATATCGTGATGCGGTGGCGGCGAGATGAGCGAGATGCCAGGGATGGCGTTGCGCGTCTTGGCGATGATGTCATTCACCTTGAAACCGGGCAACTGTCCGCCCTCACCGGGCTTCGCGCCTTGTGCCACCTTAATCTGAATCTCTTCGGCATTCACGAGATATTCTGCCGTTACGCCAAAGCGACCCGATGCAATCTGCTTGGTCTTGCTGGAGAGCGAAACGCCGTCCACGTCCGTATGGTAGCGGGCATTGTCCTCGCCGCCCTCACCCGTGTTCGAGCGTGTGCCAAGCTTGTTCATCGCCAACGCCAGTGCCTCATGCGCCTCGATGCTCAAGGCACCGAAACTCATGGCACCCGTCACGAAATGTCTGACGATGCTCTCCACAGGTTCGACTTCGTCGAGGGGAATGGGAGAAGCCTCACCCCCGGCCCCTCTCCCAGAGGCGAGGGGAGTAGATACCTTCTTAAAGGTGAGGAAGTCGCGCAGGAAGATAGGCTTTTCTTTCTCATCGACCATCTGCGCCCACTCCTTGAATTTCTTGTAAGAGCCAAGTCTTGTGGCAATCTGAAGGTTCGCAATCGTTTCGGGGTTCCAAGCGTGGAGTATGCCGTCCTTGCGCCAGGAGAACTGGCCGTTGTTCGGCAGGATTTCGTTGATCTCGGCAGGCTTGAACGCCTCGTCATGAAGCCTTATTGCATCCCTCGCGATTTCTTTCAATCCGATGCCACCGATGGTGCTGACCTCCGTACCGAAATATCTCTTGAGCAGATCCTCGCTCAGTCCGATGCTCTCGAAAATCTTGGCGCCGCGATAGCTGCGGATGGTGGAGATACCCATCTTCGACATGATCTTCTTCAAGCCCTTATCGACGGCTTTGATATAGTGGCTTTCAGCCGTTGCGTAATCCTCTTGGATTTTGTGTTTCTTCACAAGGTCGTCCAACACAGCAAAGGTCATGTACGGGCAGATGGCGCTGGCACCGTAACCCAGCAGCAAAGCCGCGTGCATCACCTCGCGAATCTCACCGCTCTCTACGATAAGGGCGGTCTGCACACGCTTACCAACACTGATCAGATAGTGGTGAACGGCAGAGACGGCCAACAAACTTGGAATGTAGAACCACATTCCCCCGGTGGCCCCCTCTACGGCCCCCGAGGGGGCTTCGATAGTTTTGTCGGTGAGGATGATGTAGTTCACGCCTTCATCGACACTGGCCTCTGCGTCCTTACACAATTTGTCAAGAGCTACCCGCAAGGCTTCTTCTGCCTTTTCTATAGTAGCCCCCTCGGGGGCAGAAGGGGGGGCTACTACCATGGGGAGTTTCTTTGTGTTGAAGCCCTTGTAGCGGATGTTACATAGTATATCAAGTTGCGTGTTGGTCAGCACCGGCTGTGGCAGACGCACCATCTTGCAGTTCGAGGCATCGGGTGTCAGGATGTTCGTCCCTACCGCGCCGATGTACTCCGTCAGACTCATCACCAACTCCTCGCGTATCGGGTCGATGGCGGGGTTCGTCACCTGCGCAAACTGCTGACGGAAGTAGTTGAAGAAAATCTGCGGACGGTCGCTGATGACGGCCAGCGGCGTGTCGTTACCCATTGCCGCTACGGGCTCCTGTCCGGCTGTGGCCATCGGGATGATCGTCTTGTCGATGTCCTCCTGACCGAAACCGAAGTTGATGAGCTTGCGTTCGAGGTCGGCGACACCGTTCTCCACATGGCGACCGCTCTTCAGCTTCTCCAACTGGATGCGGTTCGTCTGCAGCCACTCGCGGTAAGGATGTGCCTTGGCCAACTGCTCCTTGATTTCGCCGTCGTAGTAAATCTTACCTTCTTGCGTGTCAATCAGCAGAATCTTACCCGGCTGCAGACGGCCTTTGCTCACCACGTCGCCCGGCTCGAAGTCCATCACGCCCACCTCAGAGGCCACGACCATCATGCCCTGCTTCGTAATCGTGTAACGGCTGGGGCGCAGTCCGTTCCTGTCAAGCATTCCGCCTGCGTAGCGGCCGTCGCAGAACAGCAGCGCAGCAGGACCGTCCCACGGCTCCATCAGAATCGAATGGTATTCGTAGAACGCCTTCAAGTCCTCACTGATCGGGTTCTTGTCGTTGAAGCTCTCGGGCACCAGAATCGCCATCGCCTGCGGCAACGAGAGTCCGCTCATCATCAGGAACTCAAACACATTGTCAAGCGAAGCCGAGTCGCTCATGCCCTCCTGCACAATCGGGCGCAAGTCCTTGATGTCACCCAATGCCTCGCTGCTCAACACGCTCTCCCTTGCCTTCATCCATCCGCGATTACCGCGAATGGTGTTGATCTCGCCGTTATGCGCCAGCAAACGGAACGGCTGTGCCAGCGACCAAGTCGGGAAAGTGTTGGTGGAGAAACGCGAGTGCACCAGCGCCAAGCCGCTCGTGAAATAAGGGCTTGACAAGTCTGGGAAGTATCGCCGCAGCTGACCGCTCGTCAGCATACCCTTATAGATGAGATTCTTGGAGGAAAGGGAGCAGATGTAAAAGTCGCGGTCGCTGACCCGATTCTCAATCCGCTTCCTTATTTTATATAGCGTGCGGTCGAGCGCAAGAGCGTCTTGGAAGTGAGCATTCCCCTCCGTCACAAAGATTTGCTTAATCTCCGGCTCCACTTCCCTTGCCGCAGCACCCAGCACCTCCGGGCATGTCGGCACAGAGCGCACGTGCATCAGCTGCAAACCCTCGCGCTCAATTTCCTCGATCATCACGCTTAGGATCTGCTCCTGCGCCTTCTCATCCTTCGGCAGGAACACCAAGCCCGTGCCATACTTACCTTTCTCCGGCACAGGAATCCCCTGCAACAGAATAAACTCATGCGGAATCTGCACCATGATACCAGCGCCGTCGCCCGTCTTGTCGCGCGTCTCAGCGCCGCGATGCTCCATATTCTCCAGCACCCGCAGTGCGTTATCCACCAGCTCGTGGCTCTTGCCGCCGTGGATATTCACCACCATGCCCACGCCGCAGGCATCGTGCTCGTAAGCTTCTTGATATAATCCCTGATTCATTTGACTATTTATCGATTTGCGATTTTACAATTTATCATTGACTCGGCGAAGTGCCTCTTTCGTGTTCTCGTGCGTACCGAAAGCGGTCAAGCGAACATAACCTTCACCGGCGGAACCGAAGCCGACACCGGGCGTGCAGACGACATGCGCGGAGCGTAGCATCCAGTCGAAGAACTCCCAAGATTTCATGCCGTTTGGTGTCCGAACCCATAAATACGGCGCATCTACACCGCCATAGACCGTGAAGCCCATGTCCGTGAGCACTTCGCGCATCAGGCGGGCGTTCTCCATGTAGTAGGCGATGGTGGCCTTCACCTGCGTCTTGCCCTCGGGCGTGTAGATGGCCTCGGCAGCACGCTGGCTGAGGTAGCTCGTGCCGTTGAACTTGGTCGATTGCCGACGGTTCCAAAGGGAATTCAAGGAAATGGTTTCGAGTAAACCTGATTTTTCACTTTTCACTCTTTCACTTTTCACTCCTTTGGGCACCACCGTATATCCGCAACGGATACCCGTGAAGCCTGCTGTCTTGGAATAGCTGTGGAATTCCACGGCGCACTCCTTGGCACCGGGTATCTCGTAGATGCTGTGGGGTACGTCTTCGCTCTGGATATAAGCTTCGTAAGCGGCATCGTAGAAGATGAGGGCGTTATTGTTGAGGGCGTAATCCACCCACACCTTCAACTGCTCGCGCGTGAGTGTGGTACCAGTCGGGTTGTTGGGATAGCAGAGGTAGATGACAAGCCCCTTCCCGTTCTCCCCCAAGGGGGAGGTGTTCTTCCCCCCTTGGGGGGATAAGAGGGGGGCTTGTGGCACAAAGCCGTTCTCCGCGGTGCAGGGCAGATAGACAATCTCGCGGCCGGCCATCATGTTGGAATCCACATACACGGGATAGACGGGGTCGGTGACCGCAATGCGCACGTCCTTACTGAGCAGCTCCTGGAAGTTGCCCGTATCGCTTTTGGCACCATCGCTCACGAACACCTCATCAGCATCGATGTCGATACCGCGAGCACGAAAATCGTGCTCCACGATGGCCTCGCGCAAGAAGTCGTAGCCGCGTTCAGGGCCATAACCGCGAAACGAAGCCGCCACCGCCATCTCGTCCGTCGCCTTGTGCAGCGCTTCGATGACAGCAGGGCAAAGAGGCTGTGTCACGTCGCCGATGCCGAGGCTGATGATGTCGGCCCTGGGGGCTTCTGCCTTATATGCTTTCACCTTCTGTGCAATCTCAGAAAAGAGATAGGCACCAGAGAGCTTCAGGAAATTCTCGTTAATCATATTTTCAATTTTCAATTCTCAATTTTCAATTTCAACCTCCCCTTCATACACGAACTCTGCCGGGCCCGTCATATACACGTGTCCGTCGCTTTCGCGCCATTCAATCTCCAGCTCGCCGCCATCCATGAGGATGCGGCTCGCGTGGCCGGCGCGTCCCGTCTTGCAGGCTGCCACCGCTGTAGCGCAGGCGCCCGTACCGCAGGCCATTGTGATACCACTACCGCGTTCCCAAACGCGCACTCGAATGCCGTCAGGACGCATTTCGGCGAATTCGATGTTCGCGCGCTCAGGAAACGCAGGGTGGTGTTCAAGTATTGCTCCTTCGCGAGCGACGTCAATCGCGTCCACGTCGTCCACAAAGATGACATAATGCGGGTTGCCCATAGAGACGAAAACAGACCCACCCCCGACCCCTCCCGTAATGGAGGGGAGAGCCTGCGGGTTGGCAGCCATCACAGTTGGGTTAAATTGCTTTTCGTTTTCAAAAACAGGCTCTCCCATATCTACAGTCACGCTTTCCACGATGCCATCAGTAATATGCAAGTAGAGAGTCTTAATGCCGGAGAGCGTCAGCAACCTAATCTGTTTTTCATGGTGACCACTCCCCTCGCCCTTTGGAGAGGGGTCGGGGGTGAGGCTTTTCTCATAGACATATTTCCCGACGCAGCGGCTTGCATTGCCGCACATCATCGCTTCCGAGCCGTCGGCATTGAAGATGCGCATCGTGAAATCTGCCTCTGAAATTGGTGAGCGTCCAATCAATACCAATCCGTCAGAACCGATGCCCTTGTGGCGATCGCTCCATTCACGCGCAGCCGCAGCCGGATCCCCTATATGATATAATAAGGTGTCAACGTAGATGTAATCGTTGCCAGCTCCATGCATCTTGGTGAAATGTATTTTGCGTTTCATTTTGATTGAAATGTTGCGCTTTTGCTGTCGTTTTGTTTAATTTCGATGCGAAGGTATGCCATTTTGCGCTATCAACCATCGAAAATGTATCAAAAACGCAAGCAAAAGATGATATTTGTTGACATACATCAATAGTTATGCTTCAAATTATGTCTTTTTGGAAGATTTATTTTGTTTAATATGACATTTTGCACTACTTTTGCACCGAAATCATTGCAATGTGACATATAGGACGCTCATTTATCAAATCGTTTAAGGTATGAAAAAGATTGAAGCGATTATTCGCAAGACAAAGTTTGAGGACGTGAAAGAGGCGTTGCTCAGCTCGGACATCGACTGGTTCGAGTACCACGACGTACACGGAATCGGACAGAGCCGACAGGAACGCATTTACCGTGGTGTCCAGTATTCGACGGATGTCATTGAGCGCGTGGCAGTGACCATCGTGTGTCGTGAACAGTTTGTCGATCCTACCGTGAAGGTAATCATCGACACAGCTCACACGGGTGAGGTCGGCGACGGCCGAATCTTTGTAAGTGAGATGATTGACACCTGGAGCATCCGCACAGGCGAACACGGCGATACGGTACTGAGAGATAAGAAATAAAGGATAACAACACAAAACACAACGATTATGAATGATATTGCACTTTCTATAGATACTGTATGGATGTTATTGGCAGCCATGTTGGTGTTTTTCATGCAGCCCGGTTTTGCGCTGTGTGAGGCAGGTTTCACACGCGGAAAGAACACCGTCAACATTCTGTTTAAGAATTTTGTAGATTTCATGTTTGGCTCGCTGTTGTTCTGGTTCGTGGGTTTCGGTTTCATGTTCGGGTCAGACGGCGCTGGCTTCATCGGTATGCCCAACTGGGGCGACCTCAGTTTCTACAATGGCGACCTGCCTGTAGAGGGCTTCCTCATCTTCGAGACGGTCTTCTGTGCCACCTCTGCCACCATCGTCAGTGGTGCCATGGCCGAACGTACGAAATTCTCGATGTACGTCATCTACAGCGCCATGATCTCGCTGCTCATCTACCCCATCGAAGGACACTGGACATGGGGTGGCGGCTGGCTATGTAACGATGGTGCCGACAGCTTCATGATGCGGACCTTCGGCGACGTATTTCACGACTTCGCAGGTTCTGCCATCGTACATAGCGTGGGCGGCGTATTGGCATTGATAGGAGCGATAGCCCTGGGTGCCCGTCGTGGAAAATACGCCAAGGACGGTAGCAGTCGTGCTATCCCCGGTCATTCCCTGACGCTGGCAGCCCTCGGTGTCTTCATTCTGTGGATGGGCTGGTTCGGCTTCAACCCCGGCTCTCAGCTTGCCGCCTCCGGTGAAGTCAACCGCACAGCCATCAGTCACGTTTTCCTGACCACGAACCTCGCAGCTGCAGCAGGTGGTGTCGCAACGATGTTCCTCACATGGTTGAAATACAAGAAACCATCGTTCTCCTTGACGCTCAACGGCGTACTCGCAGGCCTCGTGGGTATCACAGCGGGGTGCGACCTTGTGTCACCCGTGGGCGCAGTCATCATCGGTCTTGTCTGCGGCACGGTTTTGGTCTTCAGCATCGAGTTCATCGATCACAAGCTCCATATCGACGATCCCGTCGGCGCTTCCAGTGTTCATGGTGTCTGCGGTATTCTCGGTACACTGATGACGGGTCTGTTGTCTGTAAGCAACGGAGCTCTTTATGGTCACGGCTGGGGCTTCTTCGGAGCAGAAGCGTTTGGCATCCTCGTCATCGACCTATGGGCTGCCGCTTGTGGTCTCGCCCTCTTCTATGGTATCAAGAAACTGCACGGTCTGCGTGTTCCCGCCCGCATCGAGGATGAAGGACTTGACGTGTACGAACACGGAGAACTGTGCTATAACTAATCATCTAACTGGAAAACAAAAATGAAAAAGATATTTTATTCCCTGATTCTGTTGTTCGCCCTTGCCACCTCGGCAAGCGCAGAAGATAAAGTCTCTGCCATCCTTGGCACCGACCTCGTCAGTCAATACATCTGGCGTGGTCAGGATCTTGGCAACGTCAGCTGGCAGCCTACTCTCGGTGTGGAATGGAAGGGACTGAGCCTCAGCGCATGGGGCAGTGTCGGCATCAGCAACTGGTCAGACACGAAGGAACTTGACCTCACACTCAGCTACACCTACAAGGGTTTCTATGTGGGTATCACGGACTACTGGACCGACGGCATCAACTACTTCCAGTACAAGAATGGTGAGACCAACCACATCTGGGAGGCTGGCATTGGCTACGACTTCGGATTCCTCGCCATTTCGTGGTACACGAACTTCGCTGGTGCCGACGGTGTGAACGGCAGCGGAAATCGCGCTTACAGCAGCTACTTCGAGCTCAAAGCGCCGTTCCGTCTTGGCGGTCTCGAGTGGGAAGGTGCCGTCGGCATGGTTCCTTGGAAGACGACCACCTATGACACCAACGGTTTTGCTGTCACCAACGTCAGTCTGAAAGCCACCAAGGATTTCGTCATCAAAGAGAAATATCATCTCCCTGTGTTTGCAGGACTGACGGCGAATCCGGACTCTAAGAAGTTATATCTTCTCTGCGGCATATCATTCTATCTATAACTGCATATGAATACCAAGTACATCTTCGTCACGGGCGGCGTCGTTTCCTCGTTGGGAAAGGGCATCATCTCGGCCAGCATCGGTAAGTTGCTGCTGGCGCGCGGCTACAAGGTCACGATCCAGAAGTTCGATCCTTACATCAATATCGACCCGGGGACGCTGAATCCCTACGAGCACGGCGAATGCTACGTGACTGAAGATGGAATGGAAACGGATTTAGACCTGGGCCACTACGAGCGCTTCACAGGCATTCGCACAACTCGTCATAATTCCATCACCACAGGCCGTATCTACAAGACGGTCATCGACCGCGAGCGGCATGGCGACTACCTGGGAAAGACAATCCAAGTAGTGCCGCATATTACGGATGAGATCAAGAGGAGGATGCTAAGAGAGGGGGGCTTCGACTTTGTCATCACCGAAGTTGGTGGCACGATTGGCGACATCGAGAGTGCGCCGTTCATGGAAGCCATCCGACAGCTGCGTTGGCAACTGGGACGCGATGCGGTGTGTGTGCACCTGACGTATGTACCTTATCTGAAAGCTGCCGACGAGCTGAAGACAAAACCCACGCAACACTCGGTGAAGGAACTGCAGGGCATGGGCATCCAGCCCGACATCCTCGTACTCCGTACGGAACGCCACCTCGACGACGCCATGCGTCTGAAGGTGGCATCGTTCTGTAATGTCGATTTGGAGTGCGTGGTGCAGAGCGAGGACATGCCCAGCATCTATGAGGTTCCCGTGAACATGCAACGACAGGGCCTTGATGCCGCCATCCTGCGCAAGATTGGCATCCCCGTGGGTGAAACGCCAGCCATGAAAGCTTGGCACGATTTCTTGGAGAAGCAACGCAACGCCACCAAGGAGGTGCACATCGGTCTCGTCGGCAAGTACGACCTGCAGGATGCCTATAAGAGCATTCGCGAGAGCTTGAATCTGGCGGGTATCTACAACGATGTCAAGACAAAGATTCACTTTGTCAACAGTCAGGAGGTGACCCCTGAGAACATCGCCGAGAAGCTCAGCGGTATGGCGGGCATCGTCATCTGTCCGGGCTTCGGCCAACGTGGCATCGAAGGCAAGATCATCGCTGCCGAATACGCCCGCACACATGATATTCCCACCTTCGGCATCTGTCTAGGCATGCAGATGATGGTCATCGAGTTTGCACGGAATGTATTGGGGTATAAGGATGCCAGTAGTGCCGAGATGGACGAAAAGACGCCCCACAATGTCATCGACATGATGGAGGAGCAGAAAAATATCACGCAGATGGGTGGAACCATGAGATTAGGTGCTTATGATTGTGAGCTGAAAGAAGGCAGCAAGACTTTTGAAGCATACTCGCAGGCAAAACTATCTACTCCCCTCGCCCTTCGGAGAGGGGTCGGGGGTGAGGCTGTCATTAGTGAGAGGCATCGTCACCGCTACGAATTCAACAACGCCTATAAGGATGAATATGAGGCGGCGGGCATGAAGTGCGTCGGCATCAACCCCGCTGCCAACTTGGTGGAGATTGTGGAGATACCTGAGAACCGCTGGTATATCGGAACACAGTTTCACCCCGAATACTCTTCAACGGTGTTGCACCCGCACCCGTTGTTTATGTCGTTCATTAAGGCATGCTTAAGAAATTGACAATTGAGAATTGAAAATTGAAAATTCATGGAAGAGTTGAAGCATGAATGTGGTGTAGCGCTGGTGCGCCTGCTGAAACCGCAGAGCTACTACGAACAGAAGTACGGCACGCAGTCGTACGGACTGAACAAGCTCTATCTGATGATGGAGAAACAGCACAATCGCGGTCAGGAGGGGGCGGGCATTGCCTGCGTGAACATGGATGCACCCGTCGGCACGGAGTATATGTTCCGCGAAAGAGCGCAGGGCAAGGATGCGATAACGGAAATCTTCGAACGCCTCCCCCTTGGGGGAGGTTGGGAGGGGGCTCAATTATACATGGGTCACCTGCGCTACTCCACCACGGGCAAGAGCGGCATACAGTATGTGCACCCGTTCCTGCGCCGCAACAACTGGCGGGCGAAGAACCTCTGCCTGTGCGGCAACTTCAACATGACTAATATCGATGAGATCTTCGATAAGATTGTGCAGCAGGGCCAGTCGCCACGTGTTTACAGCGACTCCTACATCACGCTCGAATGGATGGGACACCGTCTGGACCGCGAGGTGGAACGTTGCTTCGTGGAAGCGAAGGAGCTGGGCTTGGAGCATACGGACATCACACGCTATATCGAGGACCACGTGCAAATGGCGAATGTGCTGCGCACGACGATGGCCGACTACGACGGTGGCTACGTGATGTGCGGCATGACGGGTTCGGGCGAGATGTTCGCCATGCGCGACCCCTGGGGCATACGTCCTGCGTTCTGGTACAAGGACGACGAGGTGATTGCCGTCGCCAGCGAGCGCGCTGTGCTGCAGACGACCTTCGACCTGCAAGTCGAGGACGTGCAGGAGCTGTCCGCCGGTCAGGCGCTGATCGTCCACAAGGACGGCACCAGCCGCTTGGAACAGATCATTGAGCACAAGGCCTACAGCGCATGTAGTTTTGAACGTATCTATTTCAGTCGTGGCAACGACTTCGATATCTATCATGAGCGCAAGCAGCTGGGGCAGCAGCTCACGGAGCCCATCCTGAAAGCCATCGACGGCGACACCGAGCACACCGTCTTCTCCTTCATCCCCAACACCGCCGAGGTGGCCTTCTATGGCATGATGGAAGGTCTGCGCAGCAAGGGCCTCAGCGTGCGTAGCGAGAAGGTGGCGTGGAAGGACATCAAACTGCGCACCTTCATCACCGAGGCCGGTTCGCGCAACGACCTTGCCTCACACGTCTATGACATCACCTACGGCTCCCTGCGCCCCTACAAGGACAACCTGGTCATCATCGATGACAGCATCGTTCGCGGCACGACCCTGAAGGAGAGCATCTTCAAGATCCTGGACCGTCTGCATCCCAAGAAGGTTGTCATGGTCAGCAGCTCGCCGCAAATCCGCTACCCCGACTACTACGGCATTGATATGGCGCGTCTGGAGGAGTTCTGTGCCTTCCGCGCCGCCATCGCACTCATCGAGGAACGCGGTATTTGGCAGTTAGTCAACGACACCCATGAGGCCTGCCGCACAGAGCTGCAAAAGAACAAAGCCGAGCAGCGCAATTGCGTTTGTGCGCTCTACAAACCTTTTACCGTCGAGGACATCAACCGCAAGATGGCGGAGATGTTGCGTCCCGCTGATATGCAGGCTCCCGTGGAGTTTGTCTTCCAGACCATCGAGGGCCTCCATGCTGCTTGCCCCAACCACCCGGGCGACTGGTACTTCACCGGCGACTACCCCACGCCTGGCGGCAACCGCCTCGTGAATGAGGCATTCATCAAATACGTAGAAGACATCAACCGTAGATAAATCGTCAAATAGTCAAATCTTTAAATCGTCAAATATAGTTATGTGTGGATTCGTAGCAACTCTCAAAACGAAAGGCGGCGCTCGTGAGAAACGGGAGCAGACGCTGAAGATGTCGGCAAAGATCAGGCATCGTGGTCCCGACTGGAGCGGGGTGTATAGCAGCGATAGGGCTGTGCTGGCGCATGAGCGTCTGGCCATTGTGGACCCGCTTTCGGGTAAGCAGCCGCTGTACTCGCCCGATGGCAAGATAGTGTTGGCTGTGAACGGTGAGATATACAACCATCAGGAAATCCGTCGCCGCTATGTCGGGCAATATGAGTTCCAGACGGGCAGCGACTGCGAGGTCATCCTGGCACTCTACCGTGATTTTGTCGCTGACAAAATCACGCTGTTGGAGATGATTGAACAACTCTCCGGCATCTTCGCCTTTGTGCTCTTCGACGAGAATACGGGTGACTACCTTATCGCCCGCGACCCCATCGGCGTCATACCTCTTTATATGGGACATGACAAGGACGGCACGGTATATGTGGCGAGCGAACTGAAGGCGCTGGAGGGACGATGCGACGAATACGCTCCCTTCCCTCCCGGACATTTCTGCACCAGCAAGCACGGGGGCAAAACCGAACGCTGGTACAAGCGCCCCTGGATGCAGTACGATGCAATGACGTGGTCTACCTCCGACAGCGCAGAGGCTGTGCAGCTGGTGAAAGACGGCCTCATGGCGGCCGTGAAGCGTCAGCTGATGAGCGACGTGCCCTACGGCGTGCTGCTCTCAGGCGGCCTGGACAGCTCCGTCGTCTCAGCCATCGCGAAGCAGTATGCCGCCAAGCGCATCGAGACCAACGACGAGCACGACGCCTGGTGGCCACGCCTCCACTCCTTCGCCGTAGGCCTGAAGGGAGCCCCCGACCTGGCCAAGGCACGCGAGGTGGCAGAATACATCGGTACCGTTCACCACGAAGTAAACTACACCGTTCAGGAGGGCTTGGATGCCATCCGCGATGTCATCTACTATATCGAGTCCTATGATGTCACCACCGTCCGCGCCTCCACACCTATGTACCTGCTGGCGCGTGTGATTCGTTCTATGGGCATCAAGATGGTGCTCAGCGGCGAGGGCGCGGATGAGATCTTCGGCGGATACCTCTACTTCCACAAGGCGCCGGATGCGCGGGCGTTCCACGAGGAGACAGTGCGCAAGCTCTCCAAGCTGCATTTCTACGACTGTCTGCGCGCCAACAAATCGCTGATGGCTTGGGGCATCGAGGGGCGTGTGCCGTTCCTCGACAAGGAGTTCCTCGACATCGCCATGAGCATCAACCCAGCGTTGAAGATGTGTGGCCTCACCCCCAGCCCCTCTCCAAAGGGCGAGGGGAGTTTTGAGATTGAGAAGCGAATTGTGCGCGAGGGCTTTGCTGAGATGCTGCCCGAGAGTGTGGCATGGCGACAGAAGGAGCAGTTCAGCGACGGCGTGGGCTACAGCTGGATTGACACCTTGAAGAAGATTACCTCCGAGGCTGTCAGCGACGAGCAGATGGCACACGCCGCCGAGCGCTTCCCCGTCAACCCGCCACTCAACAAGGAGGAATACTACTACCGCAGCATCTTCGCTGAGCACTTCCCCAGCGACTCCGCAGCCCGCAGCGTGAACCAGGAGGCCAGCGTGGCGTGCTCTACGGCCATCGCCCTCGAATGGGATGCAGCGTTCAAGAATATGAACGACCCCAGCGGACGCGCCGTGAAGGGAGTTCACGAACAGGCCTATTGAAAGGTTGAAAAATTGAAATATTGAAACGTTGAAATTTGACAATTGGACAATTTACAATTTGACAATTAGATGAAGCAGCAAGCAAGACTGATTCTTGATGACGGAACCGACTTCTGCGGTTGGTCGTTCGGTGCTGAGACAGGCACGGTAGGCGAAGTGGTGTTCAACACGGCCATGATGGGCTATCCCGAGAGCCTCACAGACCCCAGCTACGCAGGACAGATACTGGTGATGACATACCCGCTGGTGGGGAATTATGGAGCCCCCCTCTCATCCCCCCAAGGGGGGAAGGCAGGGAATGGGCTGCCGGAGTTTATGGAAAGTGACAGGATTCATGTGAAGGGACTCATCGTTGCGGATTATAGCGAGCAGTATAGCCACTGGAATGCGAAGGAGTCGCTCTCCGAATGGCTGAAGCGCGAAGGCATTCCAGCCATCACGGGTATTGATACACGCCGCCTCACCAAACTGCTGCGCGAACGCGGTGTGATGAGAGGACGGATTGAAATCTGTGGTGTCGTTGATGGCTGTTCTGCGACCAACGACACCACAGATTACGGTTCCATCAACTGGGTTGAGAAAGTCAGCTGCAAAGAGGTCATTACCTACAAGCCCGATAATTCTCAATTTTCCGCTCGGCCCAAAGGGACGCTTGACCCTTCAAGAATTCTCAATTCTCAATTAAAACGTGTTGTCCTCGTCGATTGCGGCGTGAAAGCCAACATCATCCGTTGCCTGCTTCGTCGCGGCGTGGAGGTCATCCGCGTACCTTGGGACTACGACTTCAACCAACTCGACTTCGACGGTCTCTTCCTCGCCAACGGCCCCGGCGACCCCGAGCAATGCGAAGTGACAGTCAAGCACATAAGGACCTTCTTACAAAACGAAACTGCCAGCGCGCAGCTTCTCCCCTCCCTAACAGGGGAGGGGGCGGGGGTGGGGCCTCGCCCCCTCATGGGCATCTGTCTCGGCAACCAGCTCCTGGCTCGCGCTGCCGGTGCCAAGACCTACAAGTTGAAATACGGCCACCGCTCCCACAACCAACCCGTGCAGCAGGTGGGCACGACGAAATGTTATATCACCTCGCAGAACCACGGCTATGCCGTCGATGCCAGCACCCTACCCTCCGATTGGGAACCGCTGTTCGTGAACATGAACGACGGCTCCAACGAGGGCATCCGTCACAAAACCAACCCTTGGTTCTCGGCGCAGTTCCACCCCGAAGCCTGCAGCGGCCCCACGGACACGGAATGGATGTTTGATGAGTTTATAGGGGGCCTCTCCCCCGACCCCTCCCCTGTTAGGGAGGGGAGAAAGGCTGCTTTTGATAGCAAGTTGGATAGAGCCCCCCTCCCTAACAGGGGAGGGGTTGGGGGTGGGGCTTCCTCTGTTTTATTGTTAGGCTCCGGTGCCCTGAAGATTGGGCAGGCGGGTGAGTTCGACTACAGCGGTGCGCAGGCGCTGAAGGCACTGCGGGAGGAGGGCGTGAAGAGCATCCTCATCAATCCCAACATCGCCACTGTGCAGACGTCCAAGGATGTGGCCGACGTGGTTTATTTCCAACCCGTGACGCCCGAGTTCGTGGAGCGAGTGATTGAGAAAGAACGGCCCGTCGGCATCCTGCTCTCCTTTGGCGGACAGACGGCACTGAACTGCGGCGTGGAACTCTATAAAAAAGGTGTGCTAGAGCGCTACGGTGTGAAAGTGCTGGGCACACCCGTGCAGGCCATCATCGACACCGAAGACCGCGACCTCTTTGTGAAACGCCTCGACGAGATTGGCGTGAAGACCATCAAGAGCCAGGCGTGCTCCACCAAGGAGGAGGTGCGCCGCGCAGCTGCCGAGCTGGGCTATCCCGTCATCCTGCGTGCCGCCTACGCTCTCGGCGGTCTCGGCTCCGGCTTCTGCGAGAACGATGCCGAGCTGGAGGCGCAGGCCGAGGAGGCGTTCGCCTTCTCGCCGCAGGTATTGGTGGAGAAATCGCTGAAGGGCTGGAAGGAAATCGAGTACGAGGTGGTGCGCGACCGCTACGACAACTGCATCACGGTCTGCAACATGGAGAACTTCGACCCGCTGGGTATCCACACAGGCGAGAGCATCGTGGTGGCTCCCAGCCAGACGCTCACCAACAGCGAGTACCACAAGCTGCGCGCCCTCGCCATCAAGATCATCCGTCACATCGGCATCGTGGGCGAATGCAACGTGCAGTATGCCCTCGACCCCAACTCCGAGGACTACCGCGTCATCGAGGTCAACGCCCGCCTCAGCCGTTCGTCGGCACTGGCCAGCAAGGCCACAGGCTATCCCCTGGCCTTCGTGGCTGCCAAGCTCGGCCTCGGCTACGGACTCTTCGAGTTGAAGAACTCCGTCACCAAGACCACCTCTGCCTTCTTCGAACCGGCCCTCGACTATGTCGTCTGCAAGATTCCGCGCTGGGACCTCTCCAAGTTCCACGGCGTGAACCACGAGCTCGGTTCCTCGATGAAGAGCGTCGGCGAGGTGATGGCCGTCGGCCGCACCTTCGAGGAGGCCATTCAGAAAGGGCTCCGCATGATTGGGCAAGGCATGCACGGCTTTGTGGACAACAAAGTAGCCCCCCTCTTATCCCCCCAGGGGGGGATGACCGATCCTGTTCTCTCCCCCTTGGGGGAGCTGGAGGGGGCTTTGCAGCATGCCACCGACACCCGCATCTTCGTCATCGCCAAAGCCATGCTGATGGGCTACACGGTGGAGCAGATCCACGCGCTGACTAAGATCGACCGCTGGTTCCTGCAGAAGCTCAAGCACATTGTGGATATCAACGCTCAGCTCTCCACTTACAACCCTGAGCTCTCAATGATGGTAGAGTTCATGGAGCCCTTGGAGCTCATCGAGTACCTCGAAGCCCCCGAGTTCGTGAACCTCCTCCGCGAGGCCAAGGTCTATGGTTTCTCCGACTTCCAGATTGCCCGCGCCCTCGGTCTCGGCGAGACACGCTCCATGGAGCAGGCTGCCCTGATCGTCCGCGCTTGGCGCAAGGAGCTCGACGTCGTCCCCACCGTCAACCAGATCGACACCCTCGCCGCCGAGTACCCCGCCCAAACAAATTATCTGTATCTCTCCTATCTCTAAACAATAAACAGTAAACTCTCAACGTTAATCTTTAAACTCTCATCTTTAAACGATCTTTAAACCTTAAATTTTCAATTTTCAATTCTCAATTTTCAATTATAAATCATGTGCGGAATAGTAGGTTATATCGGCACCAAGCGTGCCTACCCCATTTTGATTAAAGGTTTGAAACGTCTTGAATATCGCGGTTATGACAGCGCCGGGGTGGCGATGATCAGCGACAGCGGCGACCTCAATGTATATAAGGCCAAGGGTAAGGTGGACAACCTGACAGAGTATTGCAGCGACAAGGATGTATCCGGCTGTGTGGGTATCGCCCATACGCGCTGGGCAACGCACGGCGAGCCGTCGGCACGCAATGCTCACCCACACTATTCTCAGAACCGCAATCTGGCCATTATTCACAATGGTATTATCGAGAACTATGCCGACATCAAGACGAAGCTTCAGGCACAAGGCGTGGAGTTCAAAAGCGATACCGACACCGAAGTGCTCGTGCAGCTTGTGGAATATATCATGGAGAAAAAGAACCTCTCGCTGCTCGAGGCCGTTCAGGTGGCACTCCACCAGGTCATCGGCGCCTACGCCATCGCCATCGTGGACAAGCGCGATCCCCGCCAGATCATCGCCGCCCGCAAGCAGAGCCCACTGGTGGTGGGCATCGGCGAGAATGAGTTCTTCCTCGGCTCTGACGCCAGCCCGATCATCGACTACACAGACCAGGTGGTCTATCTCGAGGATGGCAACATCGCCGTCATCCGCTTGGGCGAGGAACTAAAGGTCATCAGCATCCTCGGCGAGGAACAGGAATTGAAGATCAAGACTGTGGACATCGACCTCGGCCAGATAGAGAAAGGCGGCTACGACCACTTCATGCTGAAAGAGATTTTCGAGCAGCCCGAATGTCTGAAGAACTGTATGCGAGGGCGTATCAATGTCGAGGGCAACCACGTGACGCTCTCCGCCATGATCGACTACCGCCAGCAGCTGCTCAGTGCCAAGCGCATCGTCATCGTGGCCTGTGGCACCTCGTGGCACGCCGGGCTCATCGGCAAGCAGCTCTTCGAGAGCCTCTGCCGCATACCCTGCGAGGTGGAGTACGCCTCGGAGTTCCGCTATCGCAATCCTGTGATTACGAAGGAGGATGTGGTCATTGCCATCTCGCAGAGCGGCGAGACAGCCGACACACTGGCCGCCATTCAACTGGCCAAAGAGCAGGGAGCCTTCATCTACGGCGTCTGCAACGCCATCGGCAGCAGCATCCCACGCGCCACGGACACAGGAACCTACATCCACGTAGGTCCGGAAATCGGTGTCGCCTCCACCAAGGCCTTCACGGGGCAGGTCACCGTCCTCTCCATGCTGGCACTATGTCTGGCTAAGGAATGTCAATCTATTCCCGAAGAGCTGTACCAACAGATGGTGAAGGAGTTGACGCTGATTCCCGACAAGCTGGAGCAGGCGTTGCAGACCAACGAACAGATAGAGCGCCTCGCCCCCATCTTCACCTACGCCAAGAACTGCCTCTATCTCGGGCGCGGCTACAACTACCCATTAGCCCTCGAAGGAGCTCTCAAGCTCAAGGAAATCTCATACATCCATGCCGAGGGCTACCCCGCAGCCGAGATGAAGCACGGCCCCATCGCCCTCATTGACAGCGAGATGCCCGTCTTCGTCATCGCCACCCGCGACCACCTCTACGAGAAAGTCATCTCCAACATCCAGGAAGTCCGTGCCCGTGGCGGCCGCGTCACAGCCCTCGTCACCGAGGGTGACACACAAATCCGCAAGTTCGCCGACCACGTCATCACCCTCCCCGACACCCTCGAATGTTTCCAGCCCCTCATCGCCTCCATCCCCCTGCAGCTCCTCGCCTACCACATCGCCGTCTGCAAGGGCAAGGACGTCGATCGTCCCCGCAACCTCGCCAAAAGCGTCACCGTGGAATAACCTCTTCACGCAATACATAAATTCTGAAATGAAGGGCAGGAGATGAAATTCTCCTGCCTTTTTTGTGCGGGTTTGAAAACAAATTGCTACTTTTGCGGCGAGGAACGTGACAATCGAATAGATTGTGCCTGAAACTGTCCCGATAAACACAAAACACAGAAATATGAAAAAATTCTTCTTGATTGTTGCGGCAGCGCTGACTGCCATCATCGTAGAGGCCCAGCCACTGCGCGACGGCCATTTCTTCAAGACCTTCAGCGATGCCGAGCTGACCGCACAGGCGGCTCCTGAGGTGTTCAGCCAGTGGTTTGCGCTCCCCGAGGGCACGGAGTGGCGCGAGGTGAGCCGCCAGACCGACGACATCGGTATGGAGCGCATAGAATATCGCCAGTACGTGAGTGGCATAGAGGTGGAATATTCACAGGTGCTGCTGCACGTCAGGGACGGCCGCGTGCAGAGCGCCAACGGCACCGTGATGGAGCAGAAACGCACACCCGCCAAGGTGCGGCATGCCCCTCTGGCGTATAAGAACGGCACGCCCGTCGATGAGTTTGGTCGCAGGCTGCTGCTCATCGACACCGACGGCGGCTACCGCTATGCCACGATGTGCATCTCGGAAGACGGTCGCTATAAGGTGTATCACGA
>Ga0310697_10001500_pt1 | contig 27130 bp, 26 predicted proteins | sample 172DNAGHGlowgp2_FD_203883 | JGI IMG/M metagenome (GOLD analysis project Ga0310697, IMG submission 203883) | Sheep rumen microbial communities from Palmerston North, Manawatu-Wanganui, New Zealand - 1728 DNA GHGlow gp2 (v2) (version 2) | ecosystem: Host-associated > Mammals > Digestive system >...
AGAGAATGCTGTGCGGACTCATCTTTGGGTGGCAGTCATCGCCTATCTGATTATCGCCAGAATCAAGGCGAACTATAAAAGCCCATACTCCATCACCGAGGTGGCAACACTGATTAGGATCTCAGCTCTGGAGAAAGTCTCACTGGGAGAACTCATCATCAAGCCACGCGACTCTGTCAATCTCAATCAATCTGTCAAAGAACTCTCTCTATTTTGAATATTTATACCTAACGCGATTTTATCGCATCAGTAGTATTGCCTGTTACATTGCCTGTTACATTGCCTGTTACATTGCTTTTTTCATTGCCTGCATTGCCTCCCTTGCGCCAAATCACCACTCTGAATAGTTGCAAAGATAGGCAGTTTTCATTTATCTTCCAAACTTTTCTTCTATTTTCTTTCGATTAACATATTCAAAAAAGCCTCAGGAGCAGTTGCAACTCCTGAGGCTTTATAGTTGTCAAACTATTGACTTTTACAAATCTCCATAGTCGTCGTATTCTTCCTCGATGTCCTCGAGTTCATCTAATTCTTCTTCCATATCTATTTCACGGCCCAGGACAACATCTCCACCCTGGTATTCTTCTCCGATGCCCAATGAACCGGCCATAAGTTTTGGAGCCTCGATAAGAACAATTGTCGTTGTAGGATTAATATATGTCTTTTTCATTGTCTTTTCCTTTTTTTTATTTGAACATAAATTACCATTAATTAGCCATTAATTTCTCATTAATTATTTAATGATAACCTTTTTGCCATTCACAATGTACAGACCCTTAGTGGGCTGAGCTACGCGCTGTCCTGCCAGGTTGAATGCCTGTCCATCAGCAGTCGTTGCGCTCTTCACATTACTGATGCCCGTAGCCTCGTCGCCAAACACAATGTTAAGAACGCGGCTGTCGCTAGAATTAGGAACATACAGATAAGCAACACCTGCTCTCAGTGTAGCTGGTGTTTTACCAATAGGAGCAAACACAGCATTACCACCCTGCACACTCAGCACGTAGTTGGTGCCAGTAGCAGATGCGTTCAGTGTTGTCCAAGAACCATCACAAGGCTGCAGCAGGTTTCCTGTAGCTGCATCGCCAGAAGCTACCACAGGAATATCAGTCGTAGCGCCCTTAATAACCAGACCTGTATTAGCAGCCACAGTACCAGTAATCGGCTCCAATTTTACGTATGTATCATAGCTTTCAGTAGCCTTATAAGCAGTCAGCGTTGTGATGCCAGTGAAGTCAAGAGCATACTTGCTACTGAATGTTGCATACTCAGTTGTAGAGGTAATGGTTGCAGTAACAGAAGTAACAAGTCTATAAACATAGAGACCATATATATAATGCATGGTCTTAGTACCAGGTTTCTTGAACGCTAATTCAACATCACCATCAGCAGTTACCGTATACGCACGATTATTTCCTTCAGAATACTTTTCTGTATAAGTAGCATTTTCAAGATTAGATGCTTGATAGCTTGTATTGACAACGATAATATCACCAACTTTCAAATTTTTCACGAGCAGCCAAACATCATTTGTGTCATCAAAATACCAATCCTTACCTGCGCCACCATTTCGGAAGCCGAATTTCGTAGACTGTACAAATACATCTGCACCTCCCCATTGCACTCCGTCAATCATCAAAGCCTGGAAAGTTGCGTTTGTGCCTACGACATCAACTCCACTGAGAGCGCCAGTGGTGTATGTATTATTTTCTGGCGCATTTATCACCTGAGCGACATTAGTCGGGAATACAGCAACAGCACGAGTAGCATTGTCTGAATTTGTGTAACCTGCGGCTGTAGCGTATGCTGTAATTGTTGCATCAGCTGCGACAGTTATTGAACTTGAGTATGCTACTGGGTCTCCTGCGCCATAAGTATAATAGATCGTTGCAGAAGGATTACCGACTTTGTCAGACTGGTCAGAAATAATAGTTACAGAATTGCCAGAACGAGAAATTGTTGGAGCATTCAACTTAACGGCACCAGTAGTTACAGCGAGGCTAGAAATAAGAGATTCTCCTCCCTTATCGCTAATAGAAATTGCTTTTACTGTGCAATCTTCTGTAATAGTAAGAGCTGAAGAATAAACTGAGCTAGAAGATGTCGGGTCAGAACCATCAGTAGTGTAATATGTAGTAACAGTAGCTGTGCCATCAGTAGAAGTTCCACCTGTAATTGTCACAGTACGGTTGGCGCCATCAACACCAGTAATGGCAATAGTAGGGTCAGTTACCACCTCTGAGTTAACTTCTGTAGTAATAGAGATGTTGTCGAATTTACCAACAGACCAATATCTTCCACTCAAATAGTACATTCCAACAGCCTTGTAGCTTTTTCCGCTAGGAATATTATAAGTTCCTGTGGCCAACTGTGTAGAAGTGGATTTGTTTGTTATTGTATATGTTGCCGTACCATTATCTCCATCTACAACAATAGCATAATGGCACCATACATCTTTTGGCATTTCGTATGTTGTACCCTCTTCATTTATTGAAAAAGTTGTTGAGTTTGCAACAGACGTTATTTTAAAGATATAGTCTGAATTGTATGTGTAGTTAGCCGTTGGTAATGCGTATCCGTCAGCCATGATTGCAAAAGACGTGGATTGGTTTTTCGTATTACCTGTCGATAAAGTTAATGTAGCATCGAATTCAAGCGTGTAAGTTTTATGATCCCCATAAAAAGCATTACCCCATACTGTGTAGGTAGATCTGGAATTGTTACTACCAACACTCATTTGAATGTATTTGCCGTATGTGGCATCGCCTGTCACCAAAGTCGGTGCCAAATTTTGCGTCACCCACGAACTTGCATCTGTGGCAGACTCGTAATTCTGCGTATAAAGAGGTAAGGTCGCACCCCACGCACTCGTTCCCATAAACAGCGTTGCTGCTATGAGAAGCATTTTTGTAAGTAATTGTTTTCTCATTGTTGTTGTTTTGTCATTATGTTAATATTTAATTTCGTTGTTTTCAAGTAGTTACTCCACCCTCACGGGTGGACACAGATGCACACACATCGGCTGCAAAGATAGTAACAATTTCTAAAAGCACCAAGAAAAAAACGAAAAAAAGTGGAATTCAGCGAGAAAATATTCCAATTTCTACACAATTGCACTGAATTACAGGGCTAAAAGAACAGGATGGGCTTAGAGAGTTTGCGCTTCTCAGCCATTTCTTCCTTCATACGGCTGATAGCTGTTTTGAAGAAGAAAGCAATGAGATGTTCATCAGTACCTTCTATACGAATCTGCTTCAAAGCAGAAATGTAGGATGAACGGTCTTCCAGTTTGACTATCAGTAAGGGATGTCCAGCACGCAACAGGATAAAATTTGAGAGCACCATACCCTACATATAAATCTGCGAAATCAGCGAAATCAGCGAGAGATAATAACAAAAATAGTGCGATATATTTTGCACTTTGCCCACTTTGTATTACTTTTGCATTAAATAAAGAAACAACAAATGAAGAAAAGCAATAAGGTGCCCCACCCTTGGGGAGAGAATAACGAAGGAGAGCATCCCCTGGCCATCTTCAAGTACTGTCCCGTTTGTGGCAGTGCACACTTTGAGGTGAACAACTTCAAGAGCAAGAAGTGCAGGGACTGTGGGTTCACCTACTATGCCAACCCCTGTTCGGCAACGGCAGCATTCATCGTCAACGATAAGGATGAGCTGCTGGTGGTGAGGCGTGCCAAGGAACCTGCCAAAGGCACCCTCGACCTGCCTGGCGGTTTCTGTGACATGTATGAAACTGTAGAAGAGGGCATGCGCCGTGAGATCAAGGAAGAAACAGGACTGGAGGTCGAGAACATCGAATACCTTTTCTCGTCGCCCAACGTCTATATGTATAGTGGCATGGGAGTGCACACCCTCGATATGGATTTCCTGGTGCGTGTGCATGGCAATGCTGTCGCCGTGAAAGCTGCCGACGATGCTGCCGAGGCTCTATGGATACCTATTAACGAAGTTAATCCCACTGAGTTCGGGCTAACCAGCATCCGAAATGCTGTCATAAGATTCTTGACAGAAACGTTAAGAAAATAAAAAATTACATATATATATAAGGTGTAACCAAAACTTTTGCTTACTTTTGCGGCCCGAAAGTTTACACAATTGAGAAAAGACAATTGAAAATATATAATTGATATGCAAAAGAATTTGGTGATAGTAGAGTCTCCTGCCAAGGCGAAAACCATTGAGAAATTCCTAGGCAGCGACTATAAGGTCATGTCGAGCTACGGTCACATCCGCGACTTGAAAAAGAAGGAGATGAGTATCGACACCGGTACGCTCGAACCCGAATACGAGATACCTGAAGAGAAGGCAAAACTCGTCAGTGAACTGAAGAGCAACGCAGAGAAGGCAGAGAAGGTCTGGCTCGCATCCGATGAAGACCGCGAGGGAGAAGCCATCTCTTGGCACCTTTGCGAGGTGCTAGGACTGGACGAGAAGAAGACCAACCGTATCGTCTTCCACGAGATTACCAAGCCCGCTATTCTGCAAGCTATCGAGACGCCGCGTCACCTGGATATGAATCTGGTGAATGCCCAGCAGGCTCGTCGCGTATTGGACCGTCTGGTAGGTTTCAAGCTGTCGCCCGTCCTGTGGCGTAAGGTGAAGCCCGCCCTGTCAGCAGGACGTGTACAGAGTGTTGCCGTACGCTTGATTGTAGAGCGCGAACGCGAAATTCAGAACTTCCAGAGCGAGGCTTACTATAGCATTGCAGGTATTTTTGCCATCACCAATGCCGACGGTTCACAGACGGAGGTAAAGGCCACGCTGGCACAGCGCCTGAAGACCCACGAGGAGGTGGAGCAGTTCTTGCAAAAGTGCATCGATGCCACCTATACCGTACAGTCTGTCAGCAAGAAGCCGCTGAAGCGTACCCCTGCACCTCCCTTCACCACTTCTACCCTGCAACAGGAGGCTGCCCGTAAATTGGGCTTCACCGTGAGTCAGACGATGATGGTTGCCCAGCACCTGTATGAACACGGACAGATTACCTACATGCGTACGGACTCCGTGAACCTGTCTGGTCTGTGTATCAATGCCAGCAAGGAGGAGATCACCAAGCTCTACGGTGAGGAATACAGCAAGGTACGCCAGTATCACACCAGTTCGAAGGGTGCCCAGGAGGCTCACGAAGCCATCCGTCCTACCTATATGGACCGTACAGAGATTGAGGGTACAGCTCAGGAGCGCAAGCTCTATGAGCTCATCTGGAAGCGTACCATCGCCAGTCAGATGGCTGATGCAGAGATAGAGAAAACCACCGTCAACATTGCTATCAGTGGTACTGAGGAGCAGTTTGTTGCTCAGGGTGAAGTACTGAAGTTCGACGGTTTCATCAAGGTTTACCGTGAGTCTGTTGACGATGACGACAACCAGGAAGAGGAAAGCCACATTCTGCCACCGTTGAAGAAAGGCATGGTGCTGACCCGTCGCGAAATTCAGGCTACCGAGCGTTTCAGCCAGGGTCCCCAGCGCTACACGGAAGCTTCGCTGGTGCACAAGTTGGAGGAACTGGGTATCGGTCGTCCGTCAACCTACGCCCCCACCATCTCTACCATCCAGCAACGCGAGTACGTGCACAAGGGCGATAAGAAAGGTGAGGAGCGCAGCTATACCATCGACACGCTGAAAGGAAAGCTCATCACACAGAAGACACGTAAGGAGATGGCTGGCTCGGACAAGGGCAAGCTGTTACCATCAGATATCGGTATCGTTGTCAACGACTTCCTGATGAAGTATTTCCCCTCTATCATGGACTATAACTTCACCGCCAAGGTGGAGCAGGACTTCGATAAGATTGCCGAGGGTAAAGAGTCATGGACAGGTATGCTAAAGGGCTTCTATAAGAAGTTCGAGCCCACGGTAGAGAAGACCATGAATGCCCGTCAGGAGCGTAAGGCCGGTGAGCGCCAGTTGGGCAAAGACCCCAAGAGCGGCAAGCCTGTCTTTGTGAAGATTGGACGTTTCGGTCCTGTGGTGCAGATTGGTTCTGCAGAGGATACTGAGAAACCCCTGTTTGCACAGCTGCCCAGCGACAAGAGTATGGAGGAGCTGACACTGGAGGAGGCGTTGGAACTGTTCCAGTTGCCACGCACTTTAGGTGATTTCGAGGGCTCACCAGTCACCATCGGTGCTGGTCGCTTCGGCCCTTACATCCTGCACCAGAAGAAGTACACCTCGCTTCCCAAGGGGACAGACCCGATGGCTATCACGCTGGAAGAGGCTGTCAGCCTCATCAACGAGAAGCGCCAGCAGGAGTCACAAAAGCACATGAAGATATTCATTGAGGATGACAAGCTGGAACTGCTCAACGGACGCTACGGTCCCTATCTGGCTTACGACGGCAAAAACTACCGTTTGCCCAAGAATCTGCATGCGAAGGCTGCTGAGCTGACCTACGCAGAGTGTATGGCCATCATTGAGAAACAGAAGAAATGAGGCGCATCATCCTGATAGGCTATATGGGGTCTGGCAAGACCACCGTGGGTAAGGCACTCTCGAAGGAGACCGGCATGATGTTCTATGACCTCGACTGGTATATCGAGAGTCGCATGCGCAAGACCGTCTCACAGATCTTTGCCGAGAAAGGCGAAGAAGGTTTCCGCAAGATAGAATACAACATGCTGCACGAGGTGGCAGAGTTTGAGGATGTCATCATCAGTTGTGGAGGCGGCACACCCTGCTTCTTCGACAATATGGACTACCTGAACCAGCAAGGCGACGTGGTCTATCTGAAGGCTACGCCAGAGACGCTCTACGAACACCTGCTCATGGCAAAGATTGAGCGCCCCCTGCTGAAGGACAAGAGTCCAGAGGAGCTGATAGCCTATATCACGGAACACCTGAAAGAGCGTGCGCCCTTCTATGAGAAGGCCCACTATACCCTCAACGTCAACGTGCTTGACAACACAGACAAAATAGCCACTAGCGTAGAACGTATCAAATCATTATTATCCCTATAAGTCTATGAAGAAATGGACCATCGACGACTCTAAGGAGCTGTACAACATCAACGGCTGGGGTACCAGCTACTTCGGTATCAACGAAGAAGGAGACATCTATGTGACTCCTTGTAAGGATGACACGCAGATAGACCTGCGTGAGGTGATGGACGAACTGTCGCTGCGCGACGTACAGGCCCCTGTACTGTTGCGCTTCCCAGATATTCTCGATAACCGTATCGAGAAGACGTGGAGCTGTTTCAAGAAAGCCGCCAAGGAGTATGAATATAAGGCAGAGAACTATGTGGTGTTCCCCATCAAGGTCAACCAGATGCAGCCCGTTGTTGAGGAGATCATCTCGCACGGTGCGAAGTTCAATCTGGGTATCGAGGCAGGTTCCAAGCCTGAACTGCATGCTGTCATCGCCGTACAGTGCCAGAGCGACTCCATCATCATCTGTAATGGCTACAAGGACCAGAGCTACATCGAACTGGCCCTGCTGGCACAGAAGATGGGTAAGCGCATCTTCATCGTTGTAGAGAAGCTGAACGAACTGGATATCATTGCCCGTGAGGCTAAGAAACTGGGGGTACGCCCGAATATCGGCATCCGCATCAAACTGGCCAGCAGTGGCAGTGGCAAATGGGAAGAGAGCGGCGGTGACGCCTCAAAGTTCGGACTGACCAGTGCCGAATTGTTGGAGGCCCTCGACCTGCTGGAGAAGAAGGACATGAAAGACTGTCTGCGACTCATCCACTTCCATATCGGTTCACAGATTACGAAGATCCGTCGCATACAGACCGCCCTGCGTGAGGCTTCACAGTTCTATGTGCAACTGCACAAGATGGGCTATAACGTTGACTTCGTAGACTGCGGTGGTGGACTGGGTGTCGACTACGATGGTACACGCTCACCATCGAGCGAGTCGTCTGTCAACTACTCTATCCAGGAGTATGTCAATGACTGTATCTATACCTTCGTCGATGCTGCCAACAAGAACGACCTGCCCCACCCCAACCTGATTACAGAGAGTGGACGTTCGCTGGCTGCTCACCACTCAGTACTCGTCATTGACGTGCTGGAGACGGCCTCGCTGCCAGAGATGCCTGAGGAGTTTGAGCCTGACGAGAACTCTCATCAGCTGGTAAAGGACCTCTATGAGATTTGGGATAACCTGTCGCCACGCAATGTCTTGGAAGACTGGCACGATGCTGAACAGATTCGCGAGGAGGTGCTCGACCTCTTCTCACATGGTATTGTAGACCTGAAAACACGTGCTGAGATTGAGGCGATGTATTGGAGCGTCTGTCATGAGATTCATGCACTCGCCAAGAACCTGAAGCACGTTCCTGAGGAGTTGATGAACATCGACAAACTGTTGGCAGACAAATACTTCTGTAACTTCTCGCTGTTCCAGTCGCTGCCCGACTCTTGGGCTATCGACCAGATATTCCCCATCATGCCCATCCAGCGCCTGAACGAGCGTCCTACCCGCAACGCCACTATCCAGGATATTACCTGCGACTCTGACGGAAAGATTGCCAACTTCGCAACCAACCGCCATAACTCGCACTCGTTGCCTGTACATACACTGAGAAAGAACGAGAAATACTACCTTGGCGTATTCCTGGTGGGTGCCTATCAGGAGATTCTTGGTGACATGCACAACCTCTTTGGCGACACTACTGCCGTACACATCTCTGTAAAGGATGGTGCCTACCATATTGATCAGATATTCGATGGCGAGACCGTTGAAGAGGTGCTGGAATACGTGCAGTACAACCCCAAGAAGCTGGTGCGCCAGCTGGAGATCTGGGTAGCCAAGAGCGTCAAGCAGGGCAAGATTTCACTGGAAGAGGGTAAGGAGTTCTTGAGCAATTACCGCTCAGGACTCTACGGTTACACCTATCTGGAATAACTCGAAACATCGATAATAAATGATGAAAGAGAAACTAACCATAGTAAAAGTAGGAGGAGCTGTAGTAGAAGACGAACTGCAGCTCTCTCAGTTATTACGCGACTTCTCAGCCATTGAGGGTCGCAAAGTACTGGTACACGGTGGTGGTCGCAAAGCCACCAAGATGGCTGAGCGTCTGGGCATCGAGACCCAGATGGTCAATGGACGACGCATCACCGATAAGGATATGTTGGAAGTGGTCACGATGGTGTATGGCGGACTGGTCAACAAGAACCTCGTAGCCCGTCTGCAAGCTAATGGTGTCAACGCCCTCGGACTAACTGGAGCCGATGCGGACGTCATCCGCAGTCACAAGCGCCCTGTCAAGATGGTCGACGGATCTCCCGTCGACTACGGTTTCGTGGGCGACGTGGACCGCGCTGACGGCCAGATGCTGAGTCACCTCATCGAGGCAGGCATCACCCCCGTCATGGCTCCGCTGACACACGATGGCGAAGGACATATCCTCAACACCAATGCTGATACCATTGCCTCAGAGACTGCCAAGGCGCTGGCTTCGCTCTATGACGTGACGCTTATCTTCTCATTTGAGAAGAAAGGGGTACTGAGCAATCCCGATGACGACGAGAGCGTCATCCCTGTCATCACCCATGCCGACTTTGAACGCTACAAGGCTGATGGCACCATCAGTGGTGGTATGCTACCCAAGATAGAGAATGCCCTCAGTGCCGTTGACGCTGGTGTCAGTCGTGTCATCATCACGCTGGCTACAGCCATTGACGGACAGCACGGAACGGTAATAAGAGAATAGTGAATAGAGAATAGTGAATAGAGAATAGTGAATAGAGAATAATTTGCTGCCGCAGTGAAAACCATTAGTTTCCAGTCCGATATCCTGCCGTTGAAGAACGAGCTCTACAGGATGGCACTCCGCATCACAATGAATGCTGCGGACGCTGAGGATGTCGTGCAGGAAACGATGATGAAGGTATGGAACCGTCGCGACCAGTGGGATCAGATAGAGTCCATTGAGGCTTTCTGTCTGACCATCTGCCGTAACCTCTCATTAGATAAGGTACGGCGCATGGACAACCAAACACAGTCGCTGGATGCTGCCTACGACCCCAAAGACCAGGGTGTCGCCTCCAACCCTGAGGAGCAGGCCATACAGAGTGACCACGTCCGACTGGTACGCCAAATGATTAACCTGCTACCTGAAAAACAGCGCAGTTGCATGCAATTGCGCGACATGGAAGGCAAGAGCTACAAGGACATTGCCACCGTTCTCGACATCACGGAAGAACAAGTAAAAGTCAACATTTTCAGGGCTCGACAAACAATTCGTGAAAAATTTAAGAGATTTCTGTAACTTTCTGTTTTAACAAACGTCTTTAATATAGAAAAAAGCAAAAAAGTATGGACTACAAGTACATCGAACAACTCATGGAGCGCTACTGGAACGCTGAGACGACTCTCGAAGAGGAGAGCATTCTGCGTTCTTTCTTCCATCAGGAGAACATCCCTGCGGAGATGGAGCCCCTACGCGCCCTCTTTGCCGACGAGGCAACGAATGAGGTGTTAGGCGATGACTTCGATGCCCGTATGTTGGAGATGATTCGTGAAGAAGAGGCTCCCAAGGCTGTCAAGGCTCGTGAGATCACACTCACACATCGCCTGATGCCACTCTTCAAGGCTGCTGCTGTCGTCGCTATCATCCTGACGATTGGTGGTGCCCTGCAAGCACCCTGGGACAACAGTTGGAATACACCGCAAGACTATGCACGCATCCAGCAAGACCTCGACAGCGTAGCTGCCGTCAGTCCCATCCAAGCCGAGAACATGAACGACTGGTCTGCCGACAGCAGCAGCATCCTCATGGAAAGGCCAAAAAACTAGATAATTTTCTATGCTTTCTCTATATTTACAAATCAATGTTAGTTAAAACACCGAAACTGTGAAGTTTCATTTCTCTCAAATTTTTCATAACATACTAACGAGGAACGGGCTGCCCTACTGATGAGTCAGAGAGCAGCCCGTTCAAATAAATTGTAAGGGTAAGTGAACCTGGTTTCAGAAAAGTTTTGTAACTTTGCATCCGCTTATGAACAGACTATTGTATCATCTTATAGCCTTTGTGGTCGTAGCGGTGTGGGGAACGACGTTCGTGTTTACCAAACTGCTATTGATGGCAGGACTGACGGCGGCACAGATTTTTGTATGGCGCTTTGTGATAGCCTATGTGCTACTGTTGGGCTATGCGGTAGTATTGCACTGGCTAAAGAGACGCACGTTCAGGCTCTTCTCTTCTACCTGGCAGGATGAACTACTGATGCTGGGACTGGGTGTGACGGGCGGTTCGCTGTACTTTTTGGCAGAGAATACAGCTATGGTCTATACCACCACAACGAACACATCGCTGATTGTCTGCCTGTGTCCGCTGTTTGCCTCGCTGCTGATTTCTATGTTCTACAAGTCGGAACGACTACACGGTATCCAGATAGCAGGAACGCTGATGGCGGCAGTGGGTGTGGTCATCGTGGTACTCAATGGCCATTTCGTGCTTCATCTGTCTCCTGTAGGCGATACGCTAGCTTTTATAGCCTGTCTATGCTGGGCCCTTTACTCGCTGTTGCTCATACCTGCCAACAAGCGTTATGACATCGTATTCACCACGCGCAAGGTATTCTTTTACGGTTTGGTGTCGATGATTCCGTATTTCCTCGTCAAACCGGAGGAAGCGGATATGTTCACTCTAGCAAAGATTCAGACGTTCACGCTGTCTGTCATCCTGAACCTGTTGTTCTTAGGCTGTGTGGCGTCAATGCTCTGTTTCCTGACGTGGAACTGGGTAATAAAAAAACTGGGGGCCGTAGTAGCGACAAATTATGTCTATTTCAATCCCGTCGTCACAGTAGTCTTCGCCTGGCTTATACTCTCAGAACGCATCACCGTTTACTTCCTTGCAGGTACGCTACTGATACTGCTGGGAATGTTTGCCCTGAATAAAGGAGGAAAGAAAGGAAACAGGTAATTGGGACTATAAACGTCCTGTCTCTCTGTAACTGAAATAGTTACCGTCAGTGAGGATGACATGATCCATGAAGTGGATACGCATGAGTTGACAAGCCCGTTGTAGTTGGTTGGTCAGGTCGTTGTCTGCAGTACTAGGACGCAGGTTGCCAGAAGGGTGGTTGTGGCAAACGGCAATGATAGTGGCATTGGCAAGGACAGCCTCACGCATAATGATACGGATGTCAACACTGACCTCGGTAATGCCGCCATGCGAGATGCGTACCTTTTTGATGAGTCGGTTGTTCTGATTCATCAGCAGGAGCCAGAACTCTTCGACGTCACAATCCTGAAGAACAGGATGCATGTGATTGTAAATCTTGGTGGCCGTCCCCAAGTCAGGACGCTCCTCAGGCTTCTCCATCTGACGACGCTTACCCAGTTCGCAGGCAGCAAGGATAGTGATGGCTTTAGCTGGTCCTACCCCATTGTATTCGCAAAGCTGACGAAGGGTCATCTTACCCAGCGTATTGAGGTTGTTGTTACAATCGGAGAGTATCCGCTTCATCAGCGACACAGCATCCTCTTGTGGCGAACCAGAACCTACAAGGATAGCAAGGAGTTCAGCATCTGTCAATGCCTGTGCTCCCTGTCGCTCCATCTTCTCGCGTGGACGGTCTTCTTCAGCCCATTGGTTGATATTTAGTTTAGAGCTTAGAGTGTAGAGTGTAGAGTTTGCTACCGCTGTCGTTTTCTTATTCTCCATCATTATTCTTTTTTATTGTCTTAATGGATTTCACCAATATCTTGATAATTTCCTCATTATCATACACTCTACATTAAGAATAGAAGTTCTTTTCGAAAGCCGTAAACTCGTCCTGCTTCAAGACGCAACGCTTCCACCACGACTCAATGAAACCGAAACCATAGCCCATCAGTTGAGTGAAAGCTGCAGGGATGCTAAGCAGTCCTACCCACAGGCTCTTGTTCTGCAAGGTGGAGTCAACAAGGATGAGCAGACAGTAGAGCAGAAGGGGCAACAGGGTTAGACCATAGCAGAACGGTGCCAACAGTAGACAGCCTATAACACCAAGGGTGAAAACCATCGGCAACAGATGTACCAACTTCATCGTGCCAGGATGGCGTTTCTCCAAGTTGATGCGGGCAATGCCACTGTTATACACCTGTCGGAAGAACTTACGGAAGTCGGTACGACGCTTATGCCACACCCATGCGTCAGGAAACAGCTGTGGCTGATAGCCAGCCTCAACGATACGGTAGGAGAAGTCGACATCCTCGCCAAAGCGCATCTTCGAGAAACCGCCCAGCTGCAGGTAGACATCGCGACGAATACCCATATTGAACGAGCGTGGAAAGAACTTGTCGAGCTTCTTCTTGCCACCACGAATACCTCCCGTGGTAAAGAACGATGTCATAGAGTAGCTGATGGCTTTCTGCACAGGCGTGAATGACGGGTGCGCAGCATCAGGACCACCAAAGGCGGCAACTTTCGAGTGTAGAGTGGAGAGTGTAGAGTTTGCTACCGCGCGACCATCATGCGCAGAATCTACAGCGGTAGCAAACTCTACACTCTCCACTCTACACTCTACACTCTCCACTCTACACTCTACACTCTCCAGATAGCCCTGTGGCAGAACTACATCGGAGTCGAGGATAATGACGTAGTCCCCCTTGGCACGCTCCACACCATAGTTGCGACTCTGGCCTGGGCCACTGTTCTCCTTATAGTAATAATGCAAAGCAAGGATGCTTGCGTACTTGTCGCAAACATCCTTGCAAGGTTTCTGTGAACCGTCCTCAACAATAATAACCTCAAAGTCCTTGAGTGTTTGGGAGCAGAGGCTCTCAAGCAACTCATCCACTTCGTTAGGGCGATTGAAGACAGGAACAATGAATGAATATTTCATATTCATCAAGTTTAGAGTGGAGAGTGAAGAGTTTAGAGTGGAGAGTGGAGAGTTTGCTACCGCACAGTCAACTAGCGCATGATCTATAGCGGTAGCAAACTCTACACTCTAAACTCTACACTCTCCGTTCTACACTCTCCACTCTACACTCTCCGTTCTACACTCTCCGTTCTACACTCTACACTAAAAAATTACTCCTTAGCGCGAGCCAGATATGAACCGTCGCGGGTGTCAACCTGAATCAGGTCGCCCTCGTTGATGAACAGAGGAACGCGAACCTCAACACCAGTCTCCAGTGTAGCGGGCTTCAAGGTGTTGGTAGCGGTGTCACCCTTGATACCAGGCTCTGAGTGAGTAACGCGAAGAATGGTCTTCACGGGCATCTCAGCATAGAGGATGGTACCATCGGTAGTGTCGCTGACAACAGATACTACGTCGCCCTCCTTCATGTACTCGTGACCGATAACGAGATCGTTAGCAATGGGAATCTGCTCGAAAGTCTCCTGGTTCATGAAGATGCGGCCTTCCTGATCCTCATAGAGGTACTGATAGTCGCGGTGCTCGATGACAACGTCCTCCAGCTTCTCACCGATGTTGTAGCGGCGCTCCAACACGCGACCGTCGGTAACGTTCTTCATCTTGATGTTCATGATAGTGTTTCCCTTACCGGGCTTACGATGCTGGAAGTCGATGCAAACCCAAATAGCACCGTCCATGCGGATAGCGGTACCCTTCTTAATGTCTTGTGAGTTAATCATAAAATATGCTATTTAATAATGTAATTATCTCTTTTGCGGGTGCAAAGGTACAAAAAAAAGTGAAAAGTGAAAAGTGAAAAGTGAAAAATTTAAGCGAAAACTTGCACAATTAGAAATAATTATGTAATTTTGCAGCCCGAATTGACGAATCACAACAATAAAAATAAGATAAAACAATGAAAAGAACATTTCAGCCGCACAATCGTCGCCGCGTGAACAAGCATGGTTTCCGTGAGCGCATGGCAACAAAGAATGGTCGTCGCGTACTGGCTTCTCGCCGCGCTAAGGGCCGCAAGAAGTTAACAGTATCTGACGAGCATCACGGAAAGTAATCGTGAACAATAGTCACGCATAAGAATTGGGTGTATTTTCTAAGAAATATACCCAATTTTTTTGTTGTCTCAATATTTCTTTGTACTTTTGCGAAATCATAGCACAAAAGAGTTAGCATGAACATAAAAGAATCATTGGGCAAAGTGTTTGACCGTTTTGTAGTCATCAACCTATCAGCAATGCTGGTGGTCATCATTTTGCTGTGTGTAGGTGTAGGCTTCGGTCTGGACCTCTATACCCATCATGGAGAGAATGTGGTGGTGCCCAACCTGAAAGGATTGGACATTGACAAGGCTGAGCGCCAACTTCAATTATTAGGACTGGCTGTTGTCGTCAGCGACTCTGGCCATAACAAGGCGTTCCCTGCCAACAGTATCCTGTTGCAGACCCCAGGCGAGGGACAGAAGGTAAAGAAAGGACACGTCATCTATCTAACTGTCAACTCTCCTTCATCACCTTCTTTCGCCTTGCCTGACCTGGTTGACAACTCCAGCTACCGTGAAGCTGAAGCCAGACTGACAGCTATGGGATTCCGTCTGACCCCACCCCAAATGGTGGATGGTGAGAAAGACTGGGTCTATGGTATCCTCTGTCGTGGCCGTCGTGTATCCAATGGTGACCGTATCTCTATAGACCATCCGCTGACACTAATGGTTGGCAAAGGTACCATCGAAGACCTGGACGACATCGACATGGTGGGTGCTGAAGAAGTAGAAGAAGGTGGCGAGACGGACGACTTCGAGGAAGTCAATATGCCGTAATTAACAAAAAGAAATGACGGAAGAACTCGACGATATAGAACTCTTGGATGGCGAATCTGATGGTGACCTTCAGGTTGAAGACGGCCAGCTGTATGAGCACCTGCGCATGGAAGTAGACCGTGGGCAGGAGCCTGTGCGTATTGACAAGTATATGTCGGAACACGTACAGCACTCGTCACGTAACCGCATCCAGAAAGCTGCTGATGCCGGATTCATCCAGGTCAATGGTAAACCCGTCAAGAGTAACTATAAGGTACGACCTGGCGATGTCATCACGCTGATGCTCGACCGTCCACACTACGACACGACCATTGAACCAGAGGACATTCCATTGGACGTGGTCTATGAGGATGACCAGTTGATGGTCATTAACAAACCCGCCGGACTGGTGGTACACCCAGGTGTGGGCAACTTCCACGGCACACTAGTCAACGCCATCGCGTGGCATCTGCGCAATCTGCCATCATACGACCCTAACGACCCCAGCGTGGGACTGGTACACCGCATTGACAAGGATACCAGTGGACTGCTTGTCGTCGCCAAGACACCAGAAGCGAAGACAGAGTTGGGTGCCCAGTTCTTCAATCACGACACCCACCGCAGCTATCAGGCATTGGTATGGGGTAACTTTACGGAGGACACAGGACGTATAGAAGGCAATATAGGTCGCGACCCCAAGGATCGTCAGCGCATGGCGGTATTCCCTCCGGGCTCTGACATTGGCAAGAGTGCTGTCACCCATTACAAAGTGCTGGAGCGCTATGGCTATACCACCTTGGTGGAGTGTCGACTGGAGACAGGACGCACCCATCAGATACGAGCTCACATGAAGCATATCGGTCATCCGCTGTTTGCCGACGAGCGCTATGGCGGCACAGAGATTCTGCGTGGCGAACGGACGGCATCTTACAAAGCATATATCCAGAACTGCTTCAAGCTCTGCAACCGACAGGCGTTGCACGCCAAGACACTGGGTTTCGTGCATCCTGTCACTCACGAGCAGATGGACTTCACCAGCGAACTGGCTGACGACATGCAGGCACTCATAGAAAAGTGGCGCAACTATACTCGAAACATCGAGCTATCGTAAAATCGAAACATCGTAATATCGAAATAACGAAAAAAATAATAATACAGGAACTATGAAACATCTAAAACGTAACATCGCCATTGTGTGTGGTGGCGACTCTTCTGAACACGACGTATCACTGCGCTCAGCACAGGGACTCTATTCCTTCTTTGACAAGGAGCGCTATAACGTATATATCGTAGACATCAAAGGACAGGACTGGCACGTCGAACTGCCTGAAGGCATTACGGCACGCATTGACCGTAACGACTTCTCGTTTGTGGAAGACGGCAAGGCCAAGCTCTTCGACTATGCCTATATCACCATTCACGGTACTCCCGGTGAGAACGGTATCCTGCAGGGATACTTCGACCTGATTGACCTGCCCTACTCCACCAGTGGCGTATTGGTAGAGGCCATGACCTTCGACAAGTTCGTACTGAACCAGTATCTGCGTGGCTATGGCGTCAGTGTGGCCGACTCGTTGCTGATTCGCCAGGGCTATGAGCAGCTAGTGAGCGACGATGAGATAGAACAGCGCATCGGCATGCCTTGCTTTGTGAAGCCTGCTGCCGACGGTTCTTCTTTCGGTGTCAGCAAGGTTAAGAATAAAGATCAGTTGGCTCCTGCCATTCGCAAGGCTATGCTGGAGAGCTCAGAGATTATGGTGGAGCAGTATCTGGAGGGTACTGAGATCAGCATCGGCTGCTATAAGACCCGCGAGAAGTCTGTCGTACTGCCAGCTACCGAGGTGGTTACCAACAACGAGTTCTTCGACTATGACGCAAAATACAATGGTCAGGTTCAGGAGATAACCCCTGCCCGTCTGTCAGAGGAGGTCACTCGTCGTGTACGCGAGATTACCAGCCATATCTACGACATCCTCCATTGCAACGGCATTATCCGCATTGACTACATCATCTCTAAGGAGGGCAAGATCTCGATGCTGGAGGTGAACACCACCCCAGGCATGACACCTACCAGCTTTATTCCCCAGCAGGTGCGTGCCGCAGGTCTGGAGATGAAGGACGTGCTGACAGATATTGTGGAAAATCAGTTCTGATTTTCAAGTGCGGAATTTAGAATGTAGAGTTTAGAGTTTGCTACCGCTATGGAGAAGTACGACATCAAGGAGTTTGACGAGATACGGCCCTACGAAGCTAGTGAGATGCAGCAGGCGTTCAACGACTTGTTGAACGACCGCCAGTTCAGCACCATCATGAAAGGCTTTGCGCCCTGGCTACCGAAAGGTCTGCGCAACGGACTGTTGCGACTGGCCTTTACAGGTGTCAAGACACCGCTTGACTTCCAGAAGCGCTTCATGAAGCCTATCGTTAAATGGATTATCCGCAAACATACCGACGGCTGTACGTTTGATGACAGCAAATTAGAGTGTAGAACGGAGAGTGTAGAGTTTGCTACCGCACAGCCATCAAGCGCAGCCCCTACATCGGTAGAAAACTCTAAACTCTACACTCTAAACTCTAAGCTAGAGAAGCGCTACACGTTTCTCTCAAACCATCGCGACATCGTACTCGACTCGGCTTTTCTGGACATGAAACTTGTCAACGCAGGCTATCCCACTACCGTTGAGATAGGTATTGGCGACAACCTGCTCATCTATCCTTGGATTAAGCGGTTGGTACGCATGAACAAAGCCTTCACCGTTCGTCGCGGTCTGACGGCTCATGAGATGATGCGTTCCAGTCAGTTAATGAGCCGCTATATCCACTATGCTGTCACTGAGAAAAAGGAGAACATCTGGATAGCCCAGCGAGAGGGTCGTGCCAAAGACTCCAGCGACCACACACAGGATGCCGTACTGAAGATGCTGGCGATGGGTGGTGAACTCCGCGAACTGAATATCTGTCCACTCACCATCAGCTATGAGTTTGACCCCTGCGACTATCTGAAAGCCCAGGAGTTCCAGCAGAAGCGCGACAATCCCGCTTTCAAAAAGTCGCGTCAGGACGACCTCGACAACATGAAGACGGGCATCTTCGGTTACAAGGGACGTGTCCACTATCGTTGTGGCACGCCCATCAACCAGTGGCTTGCTGAACTTGACGGGCTGCCTCGTAACGAGTACTTCCAACAGCTCAGTCAGCGCATCGATCAGGAGATCCATGCGGGCTACCGTCTGTATCCCTGTAACTACATCGCCTTGGACCGTCAGGAGGGCACCTCAACATATGCTGATCAGTACACATCAAAGGACATAGAACGCTTCGACAAGTACCTCGCTGGTCAGCTGGCAAAAATCAGCATTCCCAACAAAGACGAAGCATTCCTACGTGAGCGCATGCTGACAATGTATGCCAACCCTGTACGCAACTACCTAAAGACAAAAGTATGAAAAGGCTGTCGTCTTCTATCTTCCTCTGTCTTCTGTCTTCTGTCTTCTTCCTGTCTTGCGAGACAGACAACTACAAGAAGGGAGAAGGGCGCTACTCGTTGCTATTGGCAGACTTTGCCTATCTTACCGTCAACAGTGAGAAAGTCGGCGTATCGTTCCTCACGGATGAGGGTGAGAACTTTCTCATCAGCAATCCGCAGAAAGCATCATGGATACAGACAGCCGACACCATCTATCGCGCATACCTATATTATAATAAGATAGAAAATGGTAAGGCACGTGTAACATCCATGGGAAGTCTGCCCACTCTGAAGCCCCGTGATGCTAAAGAGTTTAAACGTCAGCCACAGGACCCATTGGGACTGGAGAGTTCCTGGCTGACGCGCGATGGCAAATATATCAATTTGGGACTGCTGCTGAAAAACGGTCGTGACGACAATGGCAAGGAGGGCACTCATGCCTTATCAATTGTCTGCGACGAAGTACGCCAGAATGACGACCAGACACAGACAGCCTATTACCGGCTGTTACACGACCAAGGCAAAGCTCCCGAATATTATACCAACCGTCGCTACGCATGTATTCTGCTACCAACAGAACAACGGCCAGACAGTGTGTGTCTGACCGTTAATACCTACGACGGTGTCGTTGTCAAAAAATTCAAATTGTAGCCAACACCTTCTCTACTTTCTCCACGATAGCCTCTGGCGCAATATTGCGCATACAAGCATAGTCTCCACGCAGACAAGGTTTCTGACCGTAGATGCTACACGGGCGACAGTCGAGTGGTATCTGCACGGCATTCTCCTCACTCTGTCCCCATCCCATGAAACCAGCATAAGGATGCGTTGCTCCCCAGACGCTAACCACAGGTGTACCCGTGAGCGATGCCATATGCATATTCGAGGAATCCATAGATACCATGACATCAAGATGACTCATCAATATCAGTTCCTGATGCAACGACTCCACCAGTTTGCAGACATAGACACAAGCAGGATGCTGTTCACACCATTCTGTAAAGCACTGATCTTCCTGTTCTCCGCGGCCAAAGAGAAGAATGCGAGCCTTTGGATACTTGGCAATGAGCTGTTCGATGACCTGATGCGTCAGACGTGGCGGATAGGTCTTTCCTTCATGAGCCGCAAAGGGGGCTATACCTATCCATTGCTCATAGTTCTTCTTGACACACAATTCCTTTGGCAACATGTTCAGGTTGCCACCTTCCTCAGGGAAGATGCTCTTAAACTGTATCTCCACCGGATAACCCAGTTTGGCGAAGACATCAATATAGTTCTGGAAAGAGGTGGGTTGCTGCACCAGTTCCTTGTTCGATGCTGACGTGATACGGCGACGACCCTTGCGGTGCTTGTTGATATGGGCCACACGATAGTGTCCCAGATTAAAACGCATGCGCAGATAATCTGAGCGTAACACACTGTGCAGGTCAGCAACAGCCGTAAACTGCTTGGCAGCGAGTCTGCGGTAGAGTGCGTTTAGTCCCTTGATGCCACGATACTCATTCTTCAGGTCAGCAGCCATAAATCCCACATTCGGCGCAAGGTCCTCAAAGAAAGGACGCGCAAATGTCCTGCTCAGTACCGTGATGCGGATGTCAGGATACTGGTGTGCCAACGAATAGACGACGGGAACCACCATAGCCACGTCGCCCATTGCGGAGAAACGAATAACGAGTATGTGTTCTTTCTTCATATTGGCTATTAGCTTTAGCTATAGCTATTTCTTGTAAAGAATAGGATTGGTAGCTGGGTCGTTGTACATCTTCATCTGGCGATACACCTTCATGTATTTACGACCGGCCTCGATATCCTCCAACAACTGGTCGATAGCTGTTGACAGGTCTACCTGCTGCTCCAACAATACGTCTAGCTTAGCTTGGCATTTCTGTACGTGCCCAGCCTCAGCATCCTTTCGCTCAGTCTGCTCCTTCATGTGCCAGATTTTCAGCGCCAAGATGCTCAGACGGTCGGTAGCCCATGCGGGACTCTCGGTATTCAGACGGGCATCGGCCTGTGGCTTCACGTCGGCATAGACTTTACGGAAATAGGTATCAATCTCTTCCACCAAGTCCGTACGGTCCTGATTGGAGCGGTCGATACGACGCTTCAAGCCCAAAGCCTCTGTGGGATCAATATGAGGATCACGGATGATATCCTCCAGATGCCACTGTACGGTATCTATCCAGCACTTCAGATACAAGCTATACTCTATCGTATCACGCTCATAAGGATTGTTGATAGGGGTATCCACATGATCCTTCAAGTGATAGTCGCGAATAGCCTGATTGAATATCTTGTTGGCCTTTTCTGTGAATGTCATAGTGTTTGTTTTATTTTTTATTTTGCAAAGATACGACAAACAAATGACAAAACCGCATTTTTCATTAATTATTTTTGCTATACACAAGTAAATGCAGGATATTCTTGGTCATATTCATACTTTTTTGTATCTTTGCAAAACCAACAAGATGAACATACATCTACTCCATAGCAACGACGAGCGACCAGTACGGTTTACCTATCCGTTCTGTTACGAGCCACACCCTTTGAGCTGTCAGGCAGCAGCAGAGGTGCAGCAGTATATTGCTACCCATGAGGAGATACGCCGCGACGCCGACAACGGTAAGATGTTCGGAGTCTTGGTGGTGGAAAGTGCTGAAGGACTGGCTTTCCTTGCTGCCTACAGCGGACTGTTGGCAGGTCGTAACGACTGGCCGTATTTTGTACCACCAGTCTATGATGCCCAACAGCCTGACGGACACTTCAAAACCACGGAGCGCGAGATTTCTCTCACCACTCGCCACTCGCCCCTCACCTCTAAACAGATGTCGCAGGAGTTGCAGACGTGGTTGTTCCATCAGTACCAGTTGCTTAATGCCCGTGGTGAGGTCAAAGACCTCGTTGACATCTGGCAGGAATACTACAGCAGGCCTAAACTCAGACAGAAATACCCACTGCCACCAGGCGGTACAGGTGACTGCTGCGCACCAAAATTGTTGCAATATGCCTACCAACACTATCTGCACCCCGTCTGCATGGCAGAATTCTGGTGGGGTCAGTCCACCAAGGAGGAGTTGCGCCAACACCTGAACTACTATCCTGCCTGCCGCGGCAAGTGCATGCCCATTCTGACGTGGATGTTACAAGGACTGGACGTAGACCCCAACCCAGAAACGCTGGGTTACGAGCACATGGAGATACCCACCATCTATGAGGATAACGATATCTTGGTGGTCGACAAGCCCAGCGGTATACTATCAGTACCAGGGCGTATGGAAGACTACAGCGTAGAGACGGTCATGCAGCAACGTTATCCTGGTAGCATCGTGGCCCATCGTCTGGATATGGGTACCAGCGGTCTGCTTATTGTAGCGAAGCATATTGAGGCATACCACCCACTGCAACAGCAGTTCATCCGCCATGAGGTAAAGAAGAAATATGTAGCATTACTGGAACATGCAGGACAGGGATCAGGCATTGTCAGCCTGCCTATGCGTCCAGACCCCATGAATCGTCCACGACAGGTAGTAGATATGGAACATGGAAAACGGGCTGTAACACGCTATGAATTCATCAGTGACCATTTGGTAGCGCTATGGCCAGAGACAGGACGTACCCACCAGTTGCGCATCCACTGTGCACATCCCGACGGACTCAGTAACCCCATCGTTGGTGACGAACTCTACGGCACCAAAGGCCAGCGACTCTGTCTGCATGCTGCCGAGATATGGTTCAAGCATCCGATAAGCGGTGAAGAAATGCATTTTGAGACAACGCCCGATTTCCTATGACACAGACATCACCCATACAAGCCCTTCAACAGCAACGACTGTTGTTACAGCTGGAATACGAGACCGAGAAGGAGGCTTTCCGCCAACAGACCCAACAGACGGGTATAGAGCGGAGAGTCAAGCGAGGTGATGCCTGGTGGCCCGTCAAGTTCAGCAAGAGCTACTACAACTCGCTGAACCAGTTGGCCTTAGAGTTGGTGCGTACTGCCGATACCGACATCGAACACAACTTCGAGTTCGGGAAGCCTGTAGCGTTCTTTCGGATTGATAGCGGGGAAACCGCTATCCACCATTTCCGCCTCACAGGCATCGTGAGCTATGTTGATGGCGACCGGATGGTCGTCACCGTTCCCGACGGTTTTCCTACTGTGGACCTGCAGAATGCCACTACCCCCGATTCATCGCTGGGCATCCAACTCTCGTTCGACGAGACGTCCTACCGACTAATGATGGAGGCACTGGACCGAACCATCAAAGGAAAAGGGCGCTTGGGTTATCTGCGCGATTTGTTCTATTCGCACCAGAAGCCAGAAACCTTTGTCTTTCCCCCCATACACTTTCCTTACCTGAACGCCACACAGGAAGAGGCTGTCAACATGGTGCTTCGCGCTAAAGATGTGGCTATCGTGCATGGTCCTCCTGGCACAGGTAAGACGACAACCCTTGTCGAAGCCATCCGCGAGACGCTGATGCGCGAGAATCAAGTGCTGGTATGTGCACAAAGCAATATGGCTGTTGACTGGATATCCGAGAAACTTGTAGATAGAGGTATCAACGTCTTGCGCATCGGCAACCCAACACGTGTCAATGACAAGATGCTGTCGTTTACCTACGAGCGACGCTTCGAGGCACATCCTGACTACCCGCACCTATGGGCTATCCGCAAGGCTATCCGTGAGTTGCGCTCCCGACGGAAAAACGTCGGGAGTAGTGCCTATCACCAGAAATTGGAGAGTCTGAAGAGTCGTGCCACCGAACTAGAGATACGCATCAATAATGACCTCTTTGGCGAGGCTCGCGTCATCGCCTCCACATTAGTGGGCGCTGCCAACCGTCTGCTCGATGGTCAGAAGTTTGGCACGTTGTTTATCGACGAAGCGGCACAGGCCTTGGAGGCCGCCTGTTGGATACCCTTACGACGCGTCAGTCGTGTGGTGCTGGCGGGCGACCACTGTCAGTTGCCTCCTACCGTCAAGAGTATTGCCGCCCTCAAGGCAGGACTAGGCAAGACGCTCATGGAGCGCATCGTAGAGATGCACCCAGAGGCCGTCACACTGCTAAAGATACAGTATCGCATGAACGACGACATCATGCGTTTCTCCTCTAACTACTTCTACCACGGACAGGTAGAGAGTGCGCCAGAGGTGAAGTATCGCAGCATTCTCGACATGGACGTCCCGATGACGTGGATCGACACGTCACAATTTGACTTACCTCTCACCTCTTTCAAGGAAGAATTCGTCGGTGAATCATTTGGTCGTATCAACAAGGCAGAGGCAGAACTGACGTTGCTTGCCCTGCAGAACTACTTCGAGAAGATTGGCAAGCAACGCCTGCTTGATGAACGTATCGACGTAGGCATCATTTCGCCCTATCGTGCCCAGGTGCAGTATCTGCGCCGACTACTCATGAAGCGCGAATACTTCAAGCCCTTCCGCAGACTCATCAGCGTCAACACGGTAGATGGTTTCCAAGGGCAAGAGCGCGACATCATCGTCATCTCCCTGGTACGCAGCAACGACGAGGGGCAGATTGGTTTCCTGCGCGACCTGCGACGCATGAACGTCGCTATTACCCGCGCCCGCATGAAACTTATCATTCTGGGCAATGCTCCCACCATGACTCGCCACCCGTTTTATCGCCAGTTGTGGCAGTATATCGATAATTTATAAGGAGAATTATTTGTCTGTTTCAGTTTTTTGCAGTAATTTTGCACACTGATAAGTAAAATGTGCCATGAGCAAGATTGAAATTAGACCAGTGACTACTCGCAAGGAACTGCAACAGTTCGTGCAGTTCTACTACGATTTATATCGCGACAGCAAGTATGCCGTACCCTTCCTGTACAGCGAAGAGATGTCGACATTACGCGAAGACAAGAACACCTCCTTTGAGTGTTGCGAAGCCCAATACTTTATGGCCTTTCGCGACGACAAGTTGGTGGGCCGTGTGGCAGCGATCATCAACCGCCGTGCCAACGAGCGCTGGGATTGCAAGCAGGTACGCTTCAGCTGGTTTGACTTCATCGACGACCAAGAGGTCAGCACTGCCCTGCTCAAGACCGTTGAAGACTGGGGACGTCAGCGCGGCATGACGGAGATTGTTGGTCCTATCGGTTTCATCGATACCGACCGTGAAGGTATGCTCGTCGACGGTTTCGACAAGCTCTCCACCATGTACATCAACTACAACTACCCCTACTATCCGCAGCACATGGAACAGTTGGCTGGGTACGAGAAATCCAACGACTGGATAGAACTGCGCGTTAAGGTGCCAGAGGTAGTACCAGAGAAGTTTTCCAAGATTACCGAGATGGTACGCAAGCGCTATGGTCTGCGTGTACACAAGTTCACGCGCAAGGAGCTAATCAACGACAGATGGGGCAAGCGCATCTTCGATCTGCTCAACGAAACCTACAAGGACCTTTATGGCTTCAGTCAGTTGTCTGATTACCAGATAAACCAGTTGGTCAACGACTACATCAAGATTGCCGACCTCAACCTCGTAACAGGTATCATGGATGGCGACAAACTGGTAGGCTTCGGCATCACCTTCCCCTCGTTCTCTCGTGCCCTGCAGAAGACCCACGACGGCCGTTACCTGCCCTTTGGATGGTGGCACCTGCTGAAGATACTTAAGTGGCACAAGACCGATACTGTCGACCTCTTGCTCATTGGTGTGCTGCCCGAATATCGTGGCAAGGGTGCCAATGCCCTTATTTTCGACGATCTCATCCGTCAGTTCCAAGCCTACGGTTTCGACTGGGCCGAGACTGGTCCACAAATGGAGACCAACGAGGGGGTCCTCTCCCAGTGGCAGTATCTGGAGCACACCCTCAACCGCCGTCACCGCTGCTATCGAAAAGAACTATAATTTTATTTTTTACCCTTTGGGGGCGTTTTTGCAGGCACCTTCTGTTGTGGCTTCTGCTGAACCTTCTGTTGCGGCTTCTGCTGAACCTTCTGTTGCGGCTTCTGCTGAGCCTTCAACTGGTCTTCCTTCATGTCTTTCCAGAAAGGATTAAGAGCTGGCGCACCGTCATTGGTCTCCAGTTCCAGTTCAGGAATCTCTATCTCGTCATCTGGCAGGAAAGGTACCACAAACGTGTTTGCCTTCTGTACAAAAACAGTAGCTACACCCTGTCCGATGATACCCAGTTCCTTGGCAGCACGCCATGATAGGTCGATAATTCTGCCTCTTACATAAGGACCACGATCGATGACACGTACATTGACGCTACGTCCGTTGACGGGATTATAGACACGCAACAAGGTACCGAAAGGGTAGCTCCTGTGTGCACATGTCATACTGTCTGGATGCAGGCGTTCGCCACTGGCCGTTTTACGTCCATGTAATTTCATAGCGTAAAACGAGGCCTTACCACGCTGCAAGACTTGAGCAGAAGCTTCTCCCCATCCCCCTCCAAATAGAGGGGGGGCTATGAAGAGCATACCAATAACAAGCACACAATATAAACATATTGCATGTTTGCTACTGGTATTTCTTTTATAACTCTTCATCACTCTCTATAGCCCCTCCCCTTGGGGAGGGGTTGGGGTAGGCTCTTATACCACTCCCTGTGCCAGCATGGCCTTGGCAACCTTCATGAAGCCAGCAACGTTAGCACCTTTGACATAGTTTACATAGTTGCCTTCCTTACCGTACTTCACGCACTGCTCATGGATGCCCGACATGATCTGGTGCAGACGCTGGTCGACCTCTGCGGCACTCCATGCCATGCGCATAGAGTTCTGCGTCATCTCCAGACCGCTGGTAGCTACGCCACCGGCATTGACAGCCTTGCCAGGAGCAAACAGCTGACCGGCAGCGATAAACTTGTTGACAGCATCGGCCGTACATCCCATGTTAGACACCTCTGCCACGCACAGCGGCTTATTGGCAAGTATCATGTCGGCGTCGTCACCATTCAACTCGTTCTGGGTAGCACATGGCAGATAGATATCGGCCTTCTGCTCCCATGGCTTCTTGCCTGCGAAGAACTTAGAGCCGG
>Ga0310697_10001502_pt1 | contig 27087 bp, 27 predicted proteins | sample 172DNAGHGlowgp2_FD_203883 | JGI IMG/M metagenome (GOLD analysis project Ga0310697, IMG submission 203883) | Sheep rumen microbial communities from Palmerston North, Manawatu-Wanganui, New Zealand - 1728 DNA GHGlow gp2 (v2) (version 2) | ecosystem: Host-associated > Mammals > Digestive system >...
GGCTTTTTGTTGTCCATCCAGGACTCGAACCTAGACTGGCTGATCCAGAGTCAGATGTGCTACCATTACACCAATGGACAATCTGTTTGTCGTACCGATTATAACACTTGCTTTTCTTCTCAAAAGCGGGTGCAAAAGTACTACTTTTTTTGCAATTGACAAAAAAATAATTGCAATTATTTTATAAAAGCAAGTATTTCAACTGAATATTTTTGCATACACACACACGGAAGCCATCAAAAACAAAGCCACATAAGGGGCAGAATAGCAAAAATTGGCATCCTCAGCCCCATGTCCCGACACCAACTCCAAAGCCCCACTTGCACGCTTCCTTTACAACACCATCACAGCGGGGAAGACATCAACCCCAAAAATAAGAGGCTGTGCCGTGCACTGATGATGCCGCCCAGAGTGCAGACCCATTGGGGATTGTATTCGTTCCACACAAACCATTCCATATAATCACACCCCGACTACATTGCCAAACAATAAAAAAAGCAAAACCGCGTTATGGAGGAATGAATAAAAAAGTATTTGTCAGCGGATGTTATGATCTGCTCCACAGTGGACACGTGGAGTTTTTCCGACAGGCGGCAGGTTATGGCGACCTGTATGTCGGCATTGGCTCAGACCAAACCATCCTGCAACTCAAGGGACACAAGACCCTTTACCCTGAACAGGAACGGCTCTTTATGGTCAAAGCCATCCGCTATGTCAAGGATGCCTACATCAACCAAGGCAACGGAATGCTGGATTTCCTTCCCACCCTGGACATCGTGAGGCCTGACATCCTGGTGGTAAACACCGACGGCGCATCGGAGGCCAAGCTCCAGCTCTGCCGCGAACGCGGCATGGAATACATAGTGCTGGAACGCGAACCCCATGAAGGCATGGAGCAACGCAGCTCCACAAGCATCAAGCAGCACCTTAGCAACACTGACGCCTGTATTGGCCTGCCCACACGTCTCGACCTGGCCGGCACATGGATAGACCAACCCTATGTAAGCTGCCATGCCCCCGGATGGGCTATCACCATATCCCTCCTCCCCACTTTCGAGATACGCGAACGCTGTGGCCTCTCCACTTCCACGCGCAACCAAATAAAGCGCATCTGGCCTTACCAGTTGCCCCACATGGATCCCGAAATGTTGGCCCGGTTGGTCTTCTGCTTCGAAAACAGCCCCGAGCGGGAGGATGGCATCATAAGCGGGGCACAGGATGCCATAGGCATCTGCATCCCCGGCCTGAGCCGCCACTATTACAACAACCACTTCTGGCCCGAAAAGATAGAAACTTGCAGCGACGAAACCGTTCTGACGTGGCTGGAACAGCACCTCTGCATGGTACCCATGGAACCTCGTGCCGCCGACTGCAACGTAGTGAACGGAAACAGAATAACCCGCGACGGGGTGCTTGCACTTGCCCACGCGGCCGACCGCTGCTGGACAGCCATACTGGCACGCGACCTTACTGGCTTTGCATCCGCCTACCGCGACTCCTTCAACGCCCAGACCAGCCTTTTCCCGGCAATGGTGCAGGGCAGCGTGCAACAGTTCATCGACCGCTACTCGCAGCTGCCCGGTGTCATGGCATGGAAAATGCCCGGTGCCGGCGGTGGTGGCTACTTAGCCTTGGTTGTGGACGACCGGCAACGTTTCTGCCAGATGAACCCAGAGGCCATCCCACTGTATATTAGACGACATTAACACCCCTCAACATGCAACCCATAGAGAAACAATATCTCAAACCGTTCATACTGGTCACCTCCCTCTTTTTGCTATGGGGGCTGGCCAACAACATGACCGACACACTGCTTGCGGCATTCAAGCGCATCATGTCCATGAGCGACGCCCAAACCTCGCTCATCCAATTCGCCTTCTATGGTGCCTACTTCTGCCTGGCCCTGCCTGCCGCCCTGTTTATACGCAAGCACAGCTATAAAAGCGGGGTTATCCTTGGACTCTGCCTCTACGCCACCGGAGCCATCCTCTTCATGCCCGCCGCCAAAGCCGCCAGCTACGGCTTCTACCTGGTGGCCATCTACATAATGGCCGGTGGCTGCTCAGTGCTGGAAACCACAGCCAACCCCTACATCCTCTCCATGGGAGCACCCGAAACAGCCACACGCCGCCTCAACATAGCACAGGCCTTCAACCCCATTGGCTCCATACTGGGCATACTGATGAGCAAATACTTTATCCTAAGCGACATATCGCTCTACTCCATCTCAGGCACCTACATGACACTGGGACTCGTATTGGTTGGCATCCTCATCCTCATGCTGCTTGCCAAAATGCCCGCAGGGCAAGACACCGCCGGGAAAAGCCTCGCCCTCGCCCCTGTATTCCGCCGCCTGATGGGCAACAAACGCTACCGTCGCGGAGTGATAGCACAGTTCTTTTATGTAGGCGCCCAAATCGGGATATGGAGCTTCACCATCCGCATCGTAATGCAGGAACTCGCCATCGACGAGGCATCAGCCTCCTCCATATACCTCGTCTCCATCATCGGCTTTTGCCTGTCGCGGTTTGTCTACACCTGGCTCATGAAATACTTCCAGCCCACAAGGCTCCTCCTGTTTGGGGCAGCCATGTCCATGGCATGCACCGCCGTGGTCATATGCACTGCCGGGAGCGGCTGGCCACTGGTCGTCGCCCTAATCCTCATCAGCGTCTTCATGAGCCTCATGTTCCCCACCATCTATGGCCTTGCCCTCGAACAGGTTGAAAAACCCAACTGCGGAGGCCACCCCGGCGACGCCAAAATCGGAGCCTCCGGACTCATCATGGCCATCCTGGGAGGCGCAGTACTCACCCCGCTGCAGGGAGTGCTCAGCGACCGTTTCTCCATCCACCTGTCATATATAGTACCACTCATCTGCTTTGTGGTAGTTCTCTGGTATGCACTGTATATAAACTTTCAAAACACAAAAACCAAATGAAACGCTATTGCCAAACACTGGAATTGGTGGCCGACGAAGCCATGATACAGCAATATGTCGATGCACACGCCCATGTATGGCCGGAAGTAATAGCCGGACAACACGAAGTGGGCATACTCGACATGCAAATCTACAGGTCTGGAAACCGGCTGTTTATGATATGCGATACAGTAGATGAATTCGACTGGCAGCGCGATATGGCACGACTGGCCACCCTGCCCCGTCAAGCCGAATGGGAAGCCTATGTGTCACAATTCCAAGGCTGCGACCCCAACACCCCCTCAGACAAGAAATGGCGCCTGATGGACAAAATCTTCCAGCTGCAATGATGGCTCATAACGCCCAACCTCATCCGCATTCAAAATAGCGGAATCCACAACCGGCAAATAACAAAAGCATCCTGGCTGTCAACCCTAACGGGAATTCTTCTCGGCCATCTTTTTCTCAGCCGCCGACTCCCTTTGGCTCCACTCCTGCTCGTCCATGGCAAGTGCCGACTCCATAATCTCCGAGTTTGTAGGCCGCGGATGCTGGTGCCAGCAATGCGACTCATACTCCGCCACCGCCAACGGGAAACGCGAAAGCAAGTCCTGGTACCGCATGTTCAACGACCTTTCGTACCCCTCCTGACTATCGTAAAACTCATCAATCACACCACGCCAAATAGCCCTGAAATTCACCTTGATACATATGGCACGTATAGACAGCACAACCCACAACACTGCAATTACCATATAGGCCCCGCGCAAAAAAAGCGTCCTGCGCCTAAAACCAAGCCCACACGTAAAGAGAATACTGCCCGAAAAAACAATAAGCGTAAACAATATCACCAAAGCAAGCAGCTTGGTGCGATTACTACTAAAATATTGATTCCAGTTCATAAAACAATACCTTTATAATGAACACTTGTACGATTATGCTTAATTAACGTATCGTACGGTCTTTTATTATGGAATAGCAAAAAAAATATCAAAATACCACTTGCATCACAACAGCCGGCAACATTCAAACAATCGCCCCAAATAAATACAATAATGAATACATTATAATATAATATTTTGCACACCTACAACAATATGACCTGCAAAAGGATTGACGACAAACATTACTGGCCATCAACAATATAGACAAGAATACCACCATATAAGTACACCTCCCTAAACCACCCACCACATACAAGCGCCCATTCCACGCCCGCCCTAATCCCGTTCCATATTGCACAGTTATTCGATCCTTAGTCCACATTTATTCGACACACTATAGAGCAACACCAGACTAACAGAACCGGAAGTCACGACAATTGATTGGCTTTGCGACCTTGAAAGTAGGGCAGAACATAAAAAAGAAAAATATTTTGCAAAAAAATTTGGTGGTTCAAAAATTATATGTATCTTTGCAACAAAGACAAACTATATGGCAATGCATATACCCCATTGTCATATAGTATCTTGGAATGAGAATTAAATAATTTATTAACAACTAAAAACTATTATTAAGAAAAAAATGAAAGAAATGACAAACAAAAACAGCGTGAAAGCTATGTATGTAGCTCCTATGGTTGAAATGATGAATGCCCGCGTTGAGAAGGGTTTCGAAGGCACCGAGATTTCCATCGGAATTGAGCCCGAAGGCGAGAGCGGCAACAGCTACAACTTCGACTAATCAATTTAGTCAGTTAAAGTAACAATGTCTAAAACCAAACAAGGAGAAAAAAAATGAAAAAACTGTCTGTTTACATCTTTGCCATCGCCGCAATGGGTATGGCAATGACTTCCTGTAACAAGGAAGAGGGCAATGCTCCCGATAGCATTAGCATCAACCTCGAGGACAATGAGGTTCTCAACGACATGAAGATCCACCAGAATGGTGAGGGTTTTGCTTTCTACTGGGATCGTGGCGACCGCATCCGTTTCATTGACCAGAATGGCAATGGCGCTATTTATTCTGCCAATACTACGGCTGCCTTGGCTACCTTCGATTTTGTCCAGAACATCAACACTGCTCTTCCCTTTAATTCCGAGCTGGGTCCCATCGTTGGTATCTTCCCCTGGGATGGTGCAGTTTCTGCCCGTCGTATCAGCCTGCCCACTGTTCAGAACAGTGTAAGCGGTGAGATCTACAAACATTTCCCCCTCTATGCTGAGGAGCCCCTGAAGCCTGGCTACCTGTTCAGAAACCTCTGTGGTATTGCCAAGCTGGTTGTCACTGCCGACGTGGCTATTGACAGCATCACCATCAGCACCGAGAAGGTTCTTAACGGTGATTTCAACATCGACATGACTGACCCCACCGAGCCCATGCTCGTTGCCAGAAACAACAACCATGGCACCAAGTCCGTCACCATGAAGATTGCTGAGCCCCAGGTTCCCAGTGCAAAAGTCTACAAGATTGCTCTGCCCCCCAGCACCTACAATGTGTTCAAAGTTACCTTCTACTCTGGCAACACTCAGTATGTGAAGTACGCTCCTATGCCCATCACTATCCAGCGTCACCTGAACTCCGTCATCAACATCAACCTCTCCGGTGCAACCTTCACCTCCAACCCTGTTGGTTCTGTAAACGGTGTTTTCTCCGTCAGCGCTAACCAGACTGTCCGCTTTGCAAAAGGCAACCTCCAGTACTATGCTGTCAGCGGCCATCCTTTCTGGCAGTTCGCCGACAACCAGTGGGAAACCCTGGATGCCATCAACCAGAGAGCCGACGCTCAGCAGGATCGCGACATGATCAGCTGGGGTGCTAACCGCTACAACCGTGGCAACAACAGCGTGAACGGTACTACCGGTAATGCTTACCAGATTTGGAACATGCGTGGTACCTACAACTATCTGCCCGGTACCGACGATCTGGCTGGTATCAACGAGTGGGGTAACAACATCATCGCCAACGGTGGCAACGCTGCCAACCTCTGGCGTACCCTCACCGCCGACGAGTGGAGCTACCTGCTCAACACCCGCACCGGTGACCGCTTCCTCAACGCTGAGCTGACTGTTGAAGGCAAAACCATTAAGGGTCTCATCATCTTCCCCGACAACTTCAGCAGCAACTATGCTGGCAACAACGATGTGGCTGCTCCCGCCGTTTCCATGACTACCGCTGAGTGGAACACTCTCGAGGCCGCTGGCTGCGTGTTCCTGCCCATCTACAACTATGGTAGAGAAGTTAATGGTAGAAATCACTTCGTTGCTTCCGCTAACGAGAGCTACTACTGGACTGCTACTCCCGAGACCGACGACCAAGCCAATGCCATCAAACTCTCCAAGACTGATGGTATGAGCGAGGAAGTTATCGCAAAACGCTGCGGTGCTTACATCCGTCTCGTTCAGAACATGTAATCTGTATCTGATAGTAAATAAAAAAGGTGGCAAGTATTTGCCACCTTTTTTATTTTTGAGACAAAAAAAGAGAGGCAAGCTGATACTTGCCTCTCTTTTCTCATCATAAAGGAACGTTACCTTTTGCTAAGCCATGCTTTGATTGACATCCTTTTCGGAATGGGAAACATACATCGCATCAACTTGCTAAAGAAACTTTTCACTATACCAGTTCGACTTGTGTTTTGCGGAATATACTTGGATATGCATCGAGCCTCAGGGCGGTGGTAAAAAGGATTATTGCTACTTTGTTTGATAGCATAGTCTGAAACTAAAAGATGTTTTATAGCCTCAACATCGTTTGCTGGAAGTTTATGATAATTATAGTCCGAATAGTCTAAGCCCATAATCACTTCCGACATGCATACAAGCATCTCGAAACCTTTTTCTAATCCCAATTCAGACATTAAGTCAAAGCATGATTTCGGATTTAAACTGCTTCGGTATACATGAAGGTACATGGCAAAATCGACAATATTCCTTATGGGCAATAGCGTCTCTTCTGTAAAATGTTTGAGTGTGTGAAGGGTCAAAAAGACACATTCTGCCATCGGGGGCAAAACATAATAGCCATAATTCGTTAGCCGTACATCGTCAAGTGAAGAGTTAAGATACTGGATAATGCCTTTCTTTTGTTCGGTATTGGGTTCAAAGAAATAGTAGTGGTTTTCTATCAATACACCATCGATCAGAAAGGTTGCATGTTTATCTATCCTATCTACACTATGACCAGTGAACAACTGATTTCCTTTCTCATAGTCATCAAACAGATAGATATCAATATCGCTCGATGGGCGAGACTCTGGCTTAGGATAAAGCCTGGACAGGCCTATCCCCTTCAAAAGCAACAGCCGGATTCCATTTTCAGTACAAGTGGCAACCATCTTTTCCAGCACCCTGGATTGGAGTTGATACTTGTCCCAAACCTCCTGGGCTGAAAGACCCCAGTTAATGTTCTGGAGTCGGGGTGGACGCTGTGCCTGGGGTAGTTTGCATATACCGTCCCATACCCAGGCAAGAACATTCTGTGCGGCCGCAATATCCATCAGTCCATCCCAATCTATGACCTGATTCTCTGGCAGGGATGGCTCCTTGTCTAACACTGCAGCACGCAGCAGTTCTAACATTATCTCACACTGGTTCATTCCAAAGCCTATACTATAGCTGACTTAATACAGTCGACAATATAATGCACATCATCATCCGACACATAGGGACCGGCCGGTAGACACATGCCCACCTTGAACAGGGATTCACTCACACCATTCGTGTAAGCAGGGCAGTGTTTGTAAACGGGTTGTTTGTGCATAGGTTTCCACAAGGGTCTGGCCTCAATCTGGGCAGCGTCCATATACATACGCAACGCCTCCACATTATCATTCGGCTGGCAGTCTGTTACTGCTGAGTCGACAGCATGAATCACACCGGCAGCACCACCCACAGCTCCCGTGATGACCTTTTTATAAGCATTCTCTTGTCCTCTAATCCGCAGTTCGGGATTGACACACATTGTGCAAAGCCAGTAATTGGAGTCATATGGGGAAGAGGGTGATTTATGCATTTCGATGCCATCCACACCAGACAGCAACTCCTCATACAAGGCCTGCACATGCTTGTGGTGGAGGATATGATCGTTCACTACGGTCATCTGCCCCCTGCCTATACCGGCACAGATGTTCGACATACGGTAGTTATAACCAATGGCCTCGTGTTGATAGTATGGGTAAGCCTCGCGAGCCTGGGTGGCATACCACATTATCTTGTCGGCCATATCTTTGCTTGGACATATTAAAGCTCCTCCCCCACTGGTAGTAATCATCTTATTTCCGTTGAACGACAAAACACCAAATTGTCCAAAAGTGCCTAATACACGACCATTAAATCTGGAGCCGAAGCCCTCGGCCGCATCCTCTATCACCGGAATCTCATAGCGCCCGGCTATCTCCATTATTCGGCTTATATCGTAAGGCATACCATAAAGAGCTACGGGTATTATAGCTTTGGGCTTCTTGCCCATCTTGGCTATTCTGTCCACAATGGCCGCCTCCAGCAATTCGGGATCCATATTCCAAGTGCCTTTCTCCGAATCCACAAACACGGGTGTAGCTCCCAAATAAGTGATGGGATGGGAAGAGGCACAGAATGTAAAGCTCTGTACCAACACCTCATCCCCAGGTTGTACACCGCAAGCAATAAGTGAAAGATGTACCGCAGCAGTACCTGAAGACAAAGCAACTACTTTCTTGTCTTCTCCGACAAATTGTTCCAAATCGTTCTCAAAACCATTCACATTAGGACCCAGAGGCACCACCCAATTGGTGTCAAAAGCCTCCTTTATATACTTCTGTTCCAAACCGTCCTCACTCATGTGTGCCAGACACAGATAAATTCTTTTACGCTCGATCATAAATGAAAATAAAATTATAATTGTATAAATTACTTCAAACTATATCTGTTTTTCAAACATGTCTTTTTCATGAAATAGATGCAAGAAAAGACTCCTATTCATAACCAGAAACCAATGTGAGTGGTAAACCATTTTAAACTTCCAGTCAAATGATGGAAAACGGATTATTCTTGAAAGAGACGATTTATACTCATTTGTAGAAAAAATATCATCAATAAATCTTGCATCCACCTCCGACTCATCAATAAAACCATCACCATCTAAATTGAAGCCAAAATATCTTCTTATAATCTTATTCACCATATCAGCAAACTGCTTCAAACCACATTCCTTTAATACATTATTTACTAACGACCAATCCACATTCTCATATTCAAATGATAGGAACTGCTTCCAATCGCATAATTGTCTTAAAGAGATCCTTGCAGCACAAAAATGAGTAGACATATGCCATATCAGAAATAATGCATTAAATGTTGGCGAAGGAAGATAAATGGTCTGACCATATAGTTTTATTTTCCGCCTATCAGCTTTTGCCATAGACTGAAGTATAGTCTCTAACTTTCTTGCTTTAAGAGAACCAAAATATGTGTTGCTATATTCATAATGATTTTCGACCAAGATACCATGAAATGTAAAATGAGAATGATGTCCACTCTTTGATTTTGTCACCTTCATCCCTAAGTTGTTTTGAAATATCTTATCTGCTTCTATCTGGGCATTCTCAACCTTTTTACCCTGTTTCATTACAGAGACATCAATATCCCCAGTAGTCCGATGAGATGGAATTGGATAATACAAAGAAAGACCATATCCTTTCAACAATAGTATTTGGTATCCATGCTTAGAATATAAATGAGCCAAGTCAGCAACAACACGCGAATATGATTCATATTTTTGCTCCGCAAGCATTCCATATCCAATCCATTTATACCTCAATGCCTCCAACTTGGGGGAATCAAAACTATATATCTTTCCTGAATTTGATTCTAATATCTTCTGCAACCCATCATATGCGACATTAACAACCTCTTGCCTTATCGATAGATCAAACACTTCTTCCCAATTAACATCATCAGGCAAAGAGAAATCGTCCTCCTTGCTTAATGATATCCTTAATAACTTAAACAATATTTCTATCGATCTATTATCCATTTTCAAATAGAATAATAATCATTCTTCTTATGTTAAAAAAACGGCTACTAGCAGATGTGGGGAGTTCACTTCTTCCATATCATCCTATTGACAATACCCGTATATGATTGAATTATTTTTATAACTTTTGTGCTGACGTTCTCATCAGAATAAGCTGGTACAGAACACGATATATCACCATTTCGATACATCTCAACAGCCATATCCACAGCTTGAAGAACCTGCTCTGAACTAATACTTCCAATAGTAAAGACCCCTTTGTCCATAGCTTCTGGCCGTTCTGTACTAGTACGCACACTGACAGCAGGGAATCCAAAGAATGCACTCTCCTCAGGTACAGTACCACTATCGGATACAACACAAAACGCATTTTGCTGCAATTTATTATAGTCAAAAAAACCCAATGGTTTATGCTGAATAACTCGTTCATCGAATTTAAACCCACGTTTCTCAATCATTTTTTGACTGCGTGGATGGCAACTGTAGAGAACTGGCATATTGTAGGTCTCTGCCATCGTATTAACAGCATTCATCAGGGAGAAGAAATTAGCCTCGATGTCTATATTCTCCTCACGGTGTGCAGAGAGTAAGATATATTTTCCCTTCTCCAGCCCAAGATTTTCAAGAACTGCACTCGCCTCTATCTGAGGAAGTACGTCTTTCAGCACTTCTGCCATAGGAGATCCCACAACATATGTATATTCAGGCTTAACTCCACTATCAAGAATGTATCTGCGTGCATGTTCACTATAGCAAAGATTGATATCGCTAGTCACATCTACTATACGTCTAATAACCTCTTCCGGAAGATTCTCATCCTTGCATCGATTACCTGCCTCCATGTGGAAAATAGGTATCTTTAACCGTTTTGCGGAAATAACACACAGGCATGAGTTGGTGTCCCCTAAAACTATGACAGCATCTGGTTTTACCTCATTCATCAACTCATAACTTTTAGCAATGACATTACCCATTGTTTGACCAAGGTTGTCGCCAACAACTCCTAAATAGTAATCCGGTTCACGGAGTCCCAAATCTTTGAAGAAAACCTCATTGAGAGTATAATCATAATTCTGACCGGTATGGACTAAAATTTGATCAAAGTACTTGTCGGCCTTTTTAATGATAGCCGACATCTTGATTATCTCTGGGCGAGTGCCCACTATAGTCATTAATCTGAGTTTTTTCATCTTTACAAATAATAATGAGGATACATTTCTTTGTGTCTGAATATCCACTCGGCCATTTCCGCCACCATTGTACGATAGTCTGGGATAATATAAGAAAAATCAAAACGTGTACGCTTAAGACTCTTGTCTGCATTCACCCCATCAATAGGATGAATCTTTATCTCACCATCTCTAAGGTACTCATTAAAAAGACCACAAAGCTCATACTTGCTAATACTGTGGTCTGGCACAGTATTATAAAGTCCATGTGCCTTTTCTTTGGCGGCCTGTTCCATTGTCTTGGCCAATTGTAAGGTCGTTTGCCCAGTCCACATAGCCTTTGTATATCCGTTAATCTCTCCTTTCTGCTGCATAAACCAATTCAATAAGCCAATTCCATTGGGATTGATATCAGGGCCAACAATACTATTTCGCAACGTGATATTCTTATCGTCATTCAACTCACCAAGAGCCTTACTTCGGTCATAAAAGGTTTCGCCATCTTGAAAGTCATCTTCAGTATACGAACCACGACGTCCAGAGAAAACGCAATCTGTGCTCATTTGTATCACCTGGGTATCGGTACCACTCGTCACTTCTGCAAGAAAGTGAGGGAAATAGGAGTTAAGATAGGTTGCCAATGCTTTATTTTTCTCAGCAAATTGGTTTAGAATACCTATGCAATTTATAACACTGTCATAATGACCTTCCCGAATAACTTTGGAAATGGTGTCTTTATCAAATGCATTTCCGGCAAAACTCTTAATATATTTTGACTCATAGAGGTCAAATCCATACACATCATGACCCCGCTCTTGAAGATATAAACTGATAGTATGACCCGCCATACCATTGCAGCCACATACAAAAAAATTCATTTCTACTACTTTGCAATATTAATAACTCCGTTAAGTTCGTTTTGGATATATTCCAATGATTTCAACTTTTCCACCACCTGATTAACATTTAGTCGAACAGTATTGTTTGAATTGAATTCAGTGAGAACATCTCTATCAACATTGCCATCAGTAAAATATTTGTCATAGTTTAGCGTTCGATTATCTGCAGGCACTCTATAGAAATCGCCCATATCCTCTGCTTTCGCACATTCTTCGTTAGTCAACAGGGTTTCATACATCTTTTCTCCATGACGTATTCCAATTACTCGAATATCCTCCTTCTTTCCCCCAAATAGTTCGCACACTGCTTCTGCTTGGGTCTGGATTGTACAGGCCGGTGCCTTCTGCACCAAGATATCCCCGTTCTCTCCGTGCTCGAAAGCGAAGAGGACTAAATCTACAGCCTCATCTAACGACATAATAAAACGGGTCATAGAAGGTTCGGTGAGCGTGATGGGATTCCCACTGCGTATTTGGTCTATCCAGAGAGGAATCACCGACCCGCGCGAACACATCACGTTACCGTAACGTGTACAGCAGATTTTGGTATTACCGCTATAGCGGCTTTTAGCCACCGCCACTTTCTCCTCGATAGCCTTAGTGATACCCATGGCGTTGATGGGATATGCAGCCTTATCTGTAGAGAGGCAAATGACTGACTTCACACCTGATTCGATAGCAGCTGTGAGGACGTTATCTGTGCCAATGACATTGGTTCGCACCGCCTCCATAGGAAAGAACTCACATGAAGGCACTTGCTTCAGTGCAGCGGCATGGAAGATATAGTCCGTCCCTGACATCGACGAGCGACAACTCTCTAACGAACGTACATCACCGATATAGAACTTAATTTTATGCGCTACATCAGGATACTTCACCTGATATTCATGACGCATATCATCCTGTTTCTTCTCATCACGTGAGAAAATTCGAATCTCCCTGATATCGGTACGTAGAAATCTATTTAACACTGCATTGCCGAAAGAACCTGTCCCTCCGGTAATCATCAAAACTTTATCTTTAAAAATTGACATAATAACTATCTTAAATAATACTTATCTATACATTTACTTATCCTGCACTCACAGCAATTCCCCTCAAATAATCTGCCACATAGTTCATCTCAATTTTTTCTCTCTTTTTTTCTCCTGGCAATAAGAACCAACGAGGGACAACATACTTTTCTTTATTTTGCATATAGAAATAATCATAAATCATATCTTTCATATCCAAAGAGAATCCATCTTCTATTGAATCATTGCACATCAATAATATCAATCCATTTATCTCCTTTGTTTTCCTAATTGTATCACATATTGAACTATACCATACAACAAGGGGGACACTCGCAACAACTAAATACAATAGCTTTGCATTAATATTTGATGCAGTGATAATTATGGAAGAAATAGATACAATTATAATTGAGACAATAAAAATAAAAGTACTTAATTTTTCATATGACTGTAATTGTCGAATTCCTTTTATCACATGAATTCTAAAACAACTAATTATTGTGACATTATCCTCTAAACCTGATAATCTATCCGAGAAATAATTCACGTATTTATTTAGGTTTTTACTTATCCTAGGATAAATATCTTCGGGTAAGGGCTTATCTCCACATAAAAAAGGATTCCATCTTATATTAAACAATTCACATCCTGCCCAGTGAAGTATTTTTACTGATTTCATTCTATAATAACCTATTTTTACCTCAAAAAACTTCCACATTAACGCAGAAATAGCACAATACAAAATGAAAAAATTACAATAAAAAACAGAGACCCAATTCCATATTCTAATTATAGATAATACATCTACAAGCAAAACACAAATAATAAAACGCATTGTTGTTAATATCTCAGCATACATTAACAACTTATCACTTGCAGAAATACGTTCTAAAAAAACTCTACCGTTCTGTTCTTCAATATTCATCTTAACAAATTAACACATTATAACAAACCATTTTACCCAATTACATATTATTAAATTAACTCACCATCATAGTTTATCTTTTTATTTAATACCGTAGCAATGATAATCCTTAAATCCATCCAAAATGAATAATGATGCAAGTAATATCTGTTAATACGGACTTTGTCTGGGAAAATGATAAAATCATTATATTGCTGTGGATTATCTACAGTTGCAAGTATTTCCTCTTCATTTCGGTACTTCAACGAGGCTGGGCCTGTTATTCCAGGACGAAGTTTCAGCACCTCTCTTTCATCACCCTGCAGTTGGTCAGCATAGCCAGGCACGTCGGGACGGGGTCCAACAAAACTCATGTCTCCTTTCAACACATTCCATAGCTCGGGAAGTTCGTCCAACTTGTATTTGCGCAGCATTGCGCCAAGTGGCGTGATGCGCTTTTCGCCTGCCACGCTAACCGTCGAGCCACTGTGGTTCATGTCCATGGATCGAAACTTCACCATGGTGAACATCTTACTATTCCTGCCGACTCGCACTTGCCTAAAAAAAACTGGTCCTCCTGGCATCTTGATGCGGATAAGAATGGCAACAACAAGCATCACTGGTAACAAAAAAATAAGACCGAAAAGGGCGACAGTACGGTCAAACAGCCATTTAATAAACATAACTACTTTCTAAAAAAAGTACGAAATACCCACCCCCGCAACCAATTAGGCATCGCCACTTGAACACACCATCTAACAATTATGTTGAACATAAATTGAGGCCACTTTAGCATCTCATGTTCCAACATATATTTTTGAATTCCATATTCACTACGAAAATATTTTTTTCCTCCACGACGAGCATATTGGTCACGACCAGACCTTACATTGACTAATACATCTGGTATATTTGCAAATTCACAACCATTCGCAAGCATCCTAACCCACAAATAATAGTCTTCATTCCAATACCAATCTTGATAATTCCCTGATTTTAATACTGCTTCTTTTCTAAACATTATTGTAACATGATTCAAAGCACAACGACTTTTCATATACTTATATATCTCATCATTTGTCAAAGGAACCTCACGCCTACCAACAATGTTATCTGGCGAATCGACGAATTCCGTTATCTGCCCCCCAACGATATCACATTCAGGGTGAGTTTCCAAATAGGAAAGCTGCTTTTTAAACCGATCTGGCAGGCATATATCATCACTATCCATACGTGCTATAATGTTACATTTTGCATTCTCAACACCTATTTTTAGTGCGTTACCTAAGCCTCCGTTTTTTTCAAGCCTTACCAAATGCATCAACTTAGGATACAGTTTCTCATATTCTTTCAATAAACCTGATAATTTATCAGGAATAGGTCCATCCTGTACCAGAACAATCTCTGAAGGCAGTACAATTTGGTGCACTAACAAACTGTCAAGCGCTGTTCTGACATACTCTGGTTTGTCGTTCTTATAAACTGACGTGCAAACAGAAAACTCCATCATATTAATACATTACACACAAATATAAGACATGAATGTTTTTTGCCATCCTTTGTTAATGTCGAGTTTTTTTGTGATACTAAGTAGTAAGGGACTCGTTGCCCACACTGCGCGCTTTGTGTACGGTTATTGTGGATTAAACTCCTCGTTTATTTTTATTCAGTCCAATATAAAACTCAAGCTATTCTTTTATTTATCTAAGCATAAATTTTATACTGTTCAAACAAATTCATTTCCAATACGCTTTGAAATAATGATGCGAGACTCTTTTTTCTACAGGAGGCAAAGTCATATAGTCTCCAAAACCATTGGTTAAATAATCGTCATATCCTTTCATGATATAAAATTCATAATTCTCAAATGTATGAAGTAACAAATCTGAAAAATCCTCTTGGTTGAATGGTTTTTTTTGAAGAAGGCCACAACAGCTCTCAAATAATCGGTGGGCGTTAGGGCCACCATTATATTGCCTAATGTACTTATCCACAAACTTAACCATAAGGCGATTAGGAATCGGTAGTAGAAAGATTTTTAATATTGCCAGCATAATATTCTTCCAGAGCGCTCGATTTTCAAGTCTTAAAGCAACATATTTTGCGGAATGAAGAAGTATCAGATGTCTTCTTTTTCTATTATATTTTATCCATTCCTGCTCATCATCAGGGACATGGTCGACAGGAAAGATATCAATATTTACTCCTATTTGCTTCTCAATTGGCGACTTGTGTTCTTTATAAATTGTTCTATCGTCGTAAAGATTTGCGTAAGGCCTGCACCATTGTTTGTCTCTTTCGAACGAAACCAATTTATAATGATTTTTATAAATGCTTGGAAATTTCTGAATTAACTGGTCATAATCCTCTCTTGGCATATATATGTCTATATCATCATCCCATGGGATATATCCATTATGGCGTATAGCACCTAATAACGTCCCACAAGCAAGAGAATATTTTAAGCCTTGTTCGACACAATAATCATGAGCAATCTGCAAAACATTACATTGCAAATGCTTTAATTCGGTTAAATCAATTGTTTTCATTATGTTGCCCCTTATCCAACGCAAAAAAGTGTATCCACTCCTTTTCAATTGCTTTCCGGCTATTAGTCGAAACTATCCTAGCAGGAGATCCTACTACCACACAATTATCTGGTACATCACTAACTACAGTAGCATTTGCACCAATTATCACATTGTTTCCAATACGAATTTTTCCCACGACCTTGGCTCCCGGATAAATGATCACATGGTCTCCAAGTGTGGGGACACCAGCCTTCTCACCAGCAAACACTCGACCAACAGTCACGCCCTGGTGAATACTGCAATAGTTACCGATGGTCACCTTTTCAGAAAATACTATACATGAAAAATGGCAAAACAATACACCTCTTCCTATTGAAGTGTTTAATGGAATCTGTATACCAGTCTGCCTCCTTTTCCTCAAATATAAATACTTGAATAAAAGCCCTCCTTTTTTACTTCCTAAATATTGGAGTGTTCTGTATAGGAAAGCAATAGCAAATGTATCGAATCTGAAATATAGACAAATAAAAGCCCATAGATTCCATTTCTCCTTATACCTATAAAAATCTTCTTTTACAAATGAAACATATTCAGATTTAGTCATGTTAATATTTTCTTATTGTACTTGGAATCATTATTACATCTTCAAGACAAACGATTAATATATTTTCCAATCTTTGGTAATCTCTTGTACACGTAGATAATCATTATATGTATCAATGTCATATGCGCGCACCATTATACCTCGCATCGGGAGGAGAGGATCAAACATATTAAACACATTCTGAGACGAATATATAAGATTCTCTTTACGGATACAAGCAGGGCCCGTCCATTCATAATCACCACACTCGCGAGAGAAAGCATGAACAAACCCTTTTTCGTCAGTCTGTACCCATACGGCCTCATCACTACTTTTTTCAGCATAACCGATGAACTCTCCTTCAGCATCCAATAGCATTTTTACATCATCTGGATGCACTAGCAAATCTCCGTCCCATTCAAGAATATAATTATTGGCATGTCGTGCACCCAGATAAAAACTAGCACCTGTTTTAGTCTCAAAATAGCGGTGATTGTAACAGAAAATCACATCGTCTCGATACTTTCGAACCTCTTCAATAATCTCACCACCTTGAAAACCGATAACTATACGCATATCTTCCACTCCCTTGAATAATTTTAATTGCCAAGAGATAAGAGAACTGCCATTGATTTGTACCAAAGCTTTTGTCAATCCAAGTCCAAGACGGGAACCGATACCTGCACAGCTAATAACCACGGATTTTCCAAGACCATACTCCCCACATAATTGTTTCAATTGTCGACATAAAGCATGTTCGTTATATACCACATAATCACAGATGGCCATAAGGCTTTGAGCTGGATTATGAGTCAACCCCGTAGCAATACTAATGTTGGCATGTCGCATGGCTTCAAGGTCATTGTTACCATCTCCGATGAATACGACAGTCTCGCCCAAAGCACGATATCTGTCAACTATATCCTCTTTTCGAAGGATGCTTTTTATTTTCACGACACAATCTCCCTCCATCTCAGCTTCACTCCCAAAGCTTTGACATCCTATCTTTCTAAATAATTCATCGCACCAACAAGTCAAATTGCCTGTAACAATGATGCAGTCTCCTTTATGCTCATCAATAAACCTCTTTATTTCGGGGTACACAGGAACCTGACCTAACAATTTTGAAGTTTCATGGACTGAATATTTGCCAAGAATGTTCACTCTTCGAATGAAACTTTCAATAAAAGGGACATTACCAGCCACAGTTCGCTTAGTGAGGTCAGCAATCTCCTCTTCACAATTAAAAAAACTTGCAATAATGGGTAAGGTCTCCTGTGAGGTTACCGTACCATCAAGGTCGAATAAAAATTTCATATTACTAGTTCAAAACTGACAACAATGCTTGTTTAAACTTGTCACAATTATTATTTACATTATGATTCTCAAACGATATTCTTTTTGCTCTTACCAATACATTTTCACGATTATCAGCATCTAAAAGAACAGATAATATCACTGTCTTCAAATCATCCACATTATCAGCAAACCATCCTGCTCTAGTATCTTGAATGTATTTGGCACCTGCTACTTCAGGTGATGAATAAATAATGAAGCAACGTCCTGACGAAACAGAATCAGCTATTTTTGTTGAAAAACCATATTTGAGCGATTCCTTAAAGCACTCATCTTGAGCCTCAACATGAAATAGTACTGTGCTTCTTTTTATTATCTCTGTAACTTTGTCATAAGGAATCATCCCATGGAATCGGATTCCCCTTGTTGATGTAAAAAGGTCTATTATTTCTTGCCTTGGAACATTTCCGTAAATATCAAGGAAATAATTATGGCAAATAGACTGCAAAGTTTCTGCAACCTCAACTAGTGCTTTAGGTCTATTGTATCCAAAATTTCCAAGATAACTAAATGTGGGATGTTCAACATGGAGATTTGATGAATCAAAATCAAGAGTACTTCCTGTATACAAAACAATACTTTTCCCTCCAAATTCGTTTACATAATCTTCTTGCAGGGCTGAATTACAATAAATTGACAACGAAACTTGCTTCATTGTCTTTTCAAAGTGTTTCTTGTAAATCGATTGATAGATAGGAAACGACAATGTGTCAACAAATCTTTCTTTTCTGTAATAATCATTCTTAAAGAAATAGAAACCTTCTGTATTAAACATAACTAAAGGAATAGTTCTTTTTTTTGATACTGTAGTCGCAATATCAAGGATGAATGTGGCATCACTATTCATCACCAACACAATCTCAGGGGAAAAATCATCCACCCAGTTCCAAAAAGAATCGGAATTCCATCTATTCTTCCAAACCAATGCTCTTAACAATGCTTTTGTAGAAGTTTTAAATGATTTTCTGTTTGACCTTATTATAGTGTTGGCCTCCGTATTTAGACACTGCATAATATCCATTCTCGGAGCCTTGGAGAAATGTTTAAAGGCTTCTATGGCTCTACTATCAGTACATATATAGTAATTCTCACAGATATCAAAGGCGGGTTCAACTGTACTAATACAGAACTGAGCAACACAATCCTTAGGCCAACCTATAAAAAAATTACCCAAAGTCCTTCCATTTGAACTTGTATGAGAAAAGCCATTGTTGGAGATAACTAATACTTTTGGATAATACATACTATTTGAATTATTATTTTTGCAACCCAATAATCGATTACAACTTTTCATGAAACACTACTCCGGACTTTCCCAAAAGAAACTATAAGGATTAACATTTAATGATGTAATACCTTCAGGTGTAGTGAGAACAAAAAAAACACAAAGTAATATAACTGATATACAATTAACAATCACCCTATCATTTTTTTTGAAAGAAATAACTGTTTCTGGCAATAATAGTATTAAGTATACATTGAAATAGAAACCAATACGTGTAATGGCACCAGCACTTAATGCACCAAGGCTTTGTCCGACTACCCCAACTAATATAAAGACGCGTAGCATATTTATCAGACGGTCGTGTCTCCGATTAATGAATGATATCAACAAAAAGACACTATATACCAGAAACATTGTTATAGCCTGACCACCATCTTCGATATAACTATTATACCTTGTCGCATTAAAGAGAACCATTAATATAGGAATAATTTTCTGATAAAAAGGCATCAGTGCCCCCATTAAAACAACAAATACCAACGCGGCTGTCAAAGTAAGGTTTATAAACGATAATGGCCACATAACAAGAAATAAAAGGGCAGATTGATGCAAGCTTGAAGCCAAAAGAGTAATAATTACAAACCAGCCATAACGTTTTTGATACAATTGATCAAAAGCAAGCATTAGAAATGAAATGGCTAACGCCTGTCTCAAACCAGAGAAATACAGAACATAAAAACCTATACAACCAAAGATAATATAGGAAAGGACAACATTTCTAGAATACTTTCCTATCAAGTAACCTACTGGAATAAATTGTAAGATTGCAATAATTCCTAAAAACACCTGTATATCATGCGTAAATAAAGAAATAAATTTGGTCAACAAAAGCCAACCTAACTCCATATGCCTGTTTACACTCCCTTTATTAAAAATAATATCGCTAAACGAAAAATCCGACATTCTGCTAAATGTACCAGCATAACTCAATGGATGAGCCCCAGACTCTCCAAATCCCATAACATCCACTCCGCAATACGGTGACCGTAATGCAAGCACTATCACAAACCCTACCGCCGCCCAAATCGATTTTCTCATCTTTTTCGATTCGGGAATAGATATTTGCAACAACACTAAATAAACTGCCAGAACAAGAAATATAGTCATAATAACAGAATTCTCTTAAGATAGATACATCTTCCTCTAATACTTCTTCACTCTATATGCAATTAAAAATGATAGATAAAAAAGTTTTATCAAAAGAATCATTTCAAAATTCAATTGATATTGATTATGATAATATACTCAATCATACATTATCAAAAAAAGAGCTATAGACATCCATATAACTGAGTACCATATTCTTCGATGAATATTTCTCATGTGCCATATTAGATACTGTCTCCTTATCTATATCATTACTACCTAAAAGACACAATTTCTTATAAACCGATACTACATCTCCATATTGAAAAAAAGAAGAGTATTCCGGAATTGATATTAATTCAGGAGCACCTGCTCTAAAGCCAATCACAGGGGTTCCACAACAAAGTGATTCAGCACAGACCATAGAAAAAGTTTCTCTCCGACTCAACAATAATGTAACATGTGACATTGTGTACAAAACAGCCAAATCATTAGCATCTGAAATAAAAGATAATGGAATTATATTGGAGGGCAAATCTGATTGAGTTTCATTATAGCCAACTATTACAAAGCAGTAATCATTCCCCGACTGAGATGACATTTCTGCTATTTCAATCAATGATTTCTTCCCTTTATTTGGATCTTTGAAATTAGGTGTTACGTGAAGAATAATCTTTTTATCTTTAGGTAATCCATACTTCTCTTTTATTTTCTCTATATCACTATTATTTCTATAATAAAAGATATTCGTATCCAATCCATTATAAATAACACGAATCTGTTTCCCATCAAAAATAGGAGAAGATTCTGCCCTCATCTTTATCCATTCGGAAACTCCAACAACTACTAATTTATCGAATCTTCCAATTATGTTTTTCATCCTTTCCCAATGATAATGAGACCTATTAATAAAATAGATTCCCATTTGGCCGTTTCCTAAATGACAGTTCCAACAGCCTTTCTTATATCCTTCACAATCAAAAGCATGTGCACACCCACCCGTATACATGAATTCTGCATGCAAAGTCAAAACTGTCGGAATATCATTTTTCAATAAATATTCTAAAATTTCATATATATTAACCGTACTCGAATTAATGCATTGAAGATGGACAACATCAGGTTTAATTGATTCCAATGCTTTAATGAAACGACGAGTTGTAATAATACTACCCCCATATTTATAACCTGATATTTTCGACCATAATGATTGTGCTTTGACTATAACCTCACTAGATAATTTATACACACTTTGGTCTGTCGATTTCTTCCTATGCCCATAATATACATAAGAATCTATACCTTTTTCCAACAGGCCAAAATGCAAATCTTTTACGATTTTACCCGTACTACCATAGCCGTATACGCAATTTAATTGAACTACTTTCATTTCGAAGTTAATTAAATAAATAATTCGAACCTATTTCCGCATACTTTTTAACCATATCATCTACCATATGCCAATCTATCTTTTTACTAAAGACAGCATTTATTTCTGAATAGCTGTTCCCAACAATTCTTCCCTCTAACTTAAGCGTTTTCAACAATGTATAAAACCTGTCATTCATCCCAATCCCCCACTTTGTCTCCAACAATACTGCAAATGGGATATGAAATAATAATGCCACAATCATTCCATGATATGAATTGGTAATCATCTGTCCCGCATTGCGGATTCTCCCCAACCATCTTTCCATTGTTGCTGTCTTGCCATTATCGTCGGCGTAAACAATTTTTGTCTGTACATTCTTAAGGTATTCTGGACTCACCGTTCTACCTCTCAACATATACACATAAAGATAATCCTTATCTGAGTTTTCTTCTATGTCAAGTTTTTCAAACAATTTACTTCCATAGAGTATGGTGGGGTCAGGTACTATAGATTGGGGTCTTGTATATTCTAGTTCTTTCAAAATATCAAGTCCTGTTCTTTCTCTTACACCAATCTTGTCAAACGATTTAATCCATTCCTTTGCGTATCGTTTGGCATTATCTGGATATGTGGTGCAACCAAAACTTACAGCATATCCGATTCGTTGTTTGGTTGTACCAGCAAAAGAAAGATAATATGCCGAAGTGGGGTACCCCTCACCACAAATAGTAAATGATGGATTAAGAATTTGGTCACTTCCACTGATAAAGGCGTCATAATCATTTGCAATTACCTTTAGATCATCAGTGGTGTAGAACCGCTCGGTCATACAGAGATTATTTTCCCTCCATTGTTGTAAGCATTGCTCCTTGTCCCTATCTAAAAGCACACTTCTTAAGTGCAGTAAATTACTCGGGTGTCTGACAACATTTATCCACGAAAAATCGTATTTCTTGGGCTTATAGTTGATTATATCAACTTCATGGCCCTGACTTTTCAAATACTCCTGCAAAGCATATGCCTGGAGTATCGCCCCATAATTAGTGGCCCAATGGAATGTCAAAATGCCAATTTTCATTCTTTATCGATTTAACAGAGATAGGGCTTTCCTCAGAATTCTTTTAAAAACATTTGGGCGCAACTGCAGGCAAATTGAATCAATTGCTTTAATACCATCTGTAGAGTAACAATCCCAAAAAAGTTGCCTATATTGCGTTTCTTTAACACTGTGTTCCAATGGAGAATTGCCCGATAAGGCTTCTTCGTACGAAGTCTCTACTTTTTTCAGATCAAGGCTTTTGAAAACATTCAAGCCATTTTCCGAGTTTATTAATACCAAACTGGTTCCTTTGTCATCATCCCATTGTGGGTGATGTTTCCATATTCCCCAATAATCAGCGATAGTAATATCGCTATGGCATTTGCCACAACGAAACTGACATTGATAACAAGAAGGCCTTAGATATAAATCACGCAAAAAACCTTTCAAATAAACATTTCTGTCTAATGGTTCACTAACTAATAGGTCCTCCCCAGATTTTATCGACATACCAAAACGACGCCATCCAACCTGTTTGTCACGAAATGAAACATCAGTTAAATCAGATATATTTACTTGATGTTTATTACATTCATATTTAAGGTAATCTCTCCAAATCAAAGGACTTGGTACACCATGGCATAAAACATCGACAGTAATTAAGTTGTCGAAAGGTTTTTTTAGAAAACTCAACAACCCCGCTATTTGACAAGCTGTTCCAGAAAACAGAACTTCACAGCCTAATTTTAGATAATGCTCAGCCTTGGCATAGCAATCACCTGTCTCACTTTGTACATATTTACTTCCAAGAAATTTCTCAAGGCCCTCTATTGTTTCTGTGCAATCATGCCTAACAACCCATTGTCTATCAAAACAGGCTCCGAAAACGACCCCTCCTTCTTGTATGGTCTTACATGCCAATAAGAAGAAAACTCCCCCCGATGAACTTATTCTTCTTGTATTCTCATCTGGATTAATACCGGCATATATGCTCTTGGGTTTCTGCGATTGTGCAGGATTGAGCATTGGACAGATTTGCTCGCAAACGCCGCATTGTATGCATATAGTCTCATCAACTTTCGGATAAAGAAAACCTTCTTCATCCGAAACCATAGTGATGCATTGCTTAGGGCATATCTGCACACACGCTGCACATCCACAGCAATCCTTTTTATTTGTTATTCTTACCATTAACGTTTCCCAAAACAACGTTCCATAATTTCATCCGTGTACTTTCCATAGCCCGGTCCAGCAGCAGGCTGATGCAAACCGAAGGGTGCATTCATCTCAACAAATACAACATCATCATTAGAGTCCACAGTAAAATCCCATCCAATCATAGGGAAATGAGGCAAACGGAAATGCATTTTCTTGGCTTGTTCCACTACCTTGTCAAAGCAAGGCACCTGATACCCTTCAAACACCAAACCAGCCTCGTTTCTATCAAAATTTCCAGCAGGTTTCGAGCAAATGGCATATTTCTTCAATTTTCCTGTTTCTATATCAATACAACAGGTCATTCCCCCAGCCGAAGTATTGTCGACCTCTGATCCAAACTTACCGATACGCATCACCGCATATATCACCACCACTTCTTTAGGTGCTCTGCGATATGTAACAATACGAATTGTATTGACCGATGAAGGACATAAAGCTGACAAACCCCTATGTTGTTGTATCGCTTCTTGGACAACATAATTCTTTCCATATTCGCTCATTAATTCACGAATAGATTTGTTGGACTTTCGGTCTACTCCATCCATGATATTCAAGTGTTTAACTCCATTCCCATTGCACGAGCAAAAAGTAGGCTTGATAATTGCCTCACCAAGATTTTTCAACCTCAAAACAGCCTCATCCTCTGTCTCTGGGTTCATACCATCATAAAGTAATCCATTTATGCATTTCAGATAGGCTTTTGGCTGACGAATATCAGGGAAGATGGTATAGTACAGATTCTTATCGTCAAACGCTGTTGTAATGCTTGAATTGTACAAAGCTCTATTAATATCTAACAAGACATAATTAGGGATATATTTCTCAGAAAATATACCATTTCTAGTATAGTAATATTCATGCCACAAATAATCCGGTATTTTCTTTCCGTAATATTTCTTGAAATAGGCTTGTATACATTCCTTCTGCTCCTTCGTTAAAGTTCTAATTTCTGGACAGGTGGATCGGAGCCCCTTTATATATTGTTTATAACCTCTCAAAGCCATCTTATGAGAAGCCCAGTTTTTGATTCTGTGATAAGTAGTTCTAATAAAATCATTCATGTCACTTGTTTTTTATTATTCTACAATAATATTACTAATCGAATAATTCAATCCACATTATAGTTACTAATGGTTAACGAATTATCTCTGCAGTCCCATTTCCCGTTCCTAATAGTATAATCTGCTCTTTTTTAATAACACACATGATAGCTCAAAAGAGACCCATTATTAAACCGAGAATTATTCTTATGCATGGCATCCGTTAATATTTCTTCTGTCAAATCACCGAATGCCGATTCGCTTGCCACCTGCGATAGTTCTGCCGCACTATTCCATTCTATCAGAGCAGGTTGACCTACTTTATCAACAGACACTTGTCAGCTGAGATTACCCTACTAGTATATAAGGAATTGGGGATATGATTGTTTAATTGATTATTTGGGCTTGAAAACTATCGTATGGGATCAAGTATTCTCTTGTCATACGTTCCCTTGTCATTTCTGACCTGTCGAATCCATAAGTGTAATAAAAAGGTTCGTAATCTCCAACTTTTCGAATAAATCAATTGATCTTTTATATTCTTATTTTCGATTTATGCTTACAATCTGGATAATACGAAACAGATTCTATTATTGTGACCTGTATTTTATAATCGAATATGTATTACGAAACCATTTTAGTAATTAACTCTTCATGATAATGTTATTTATTATCAACCGGATAACACATTAAGCTCATAAATAAAGTCATTAGTGTCCCGTTAATATTAGGCGACATTTCTGCAACTTATTAATTACCAATAAACTATACCAACTATTAATGTGAACGGATTTGAGATGAGATATCAACTTCATATCTTAGAAAGATTGAAAAACAACTAATAATTTCAAATAGTTAGGAATTTTACGAACGCTATTCTTAATCGTATGCAATTTTAATGGGACATTAGTGAAATGAAGTAATTAGAAATATTTCATCATATACCCCATACCCCCATGAACAGCCTGTACCATGGAAATCTCCCATCTATCATTACCCTCAATAAACATTGGGCCCTTCTGTGTAATTGCAATATCCCAACCTATTGAATGACTTCTATACATTTTTTTATGCAATTCAACAGCCTTATCAACGGCTTCTTGATAAAGTGGAATTTCGTAGCCATCAAAAATCAAATGATTATCAGGATGCTCTTTTGTAGTAGTCCCATATTTGGGTTTAAGGAATCCTACATCTTTTAGTTTTCCATCATCATTTATTCCGACAATAACCCCTCCTTTTGCCCAATTATCTACAGAACTACCTTCCCTACCAATTCTTATCATTGCACCAAAAGGTATCACCTCGCCATTCTTATCCATTACCGTCTGTAACCTAATTGTATTAACCGAAGAAGAACATAACTTGCTCATTCTTTCGTCCTGGATTATTGTTTCCTGAAGAATATAATCGGCAGAAAGTACTATATCAATTAATTCATCAACGCTACATTCTGCGCCATCAATATATGTTTTAGCATCTTTTATCTGCAATCTAAACACGCCTTGCCCCATCATACCATCGGATGGTTTTGCAAACGCATCTATATCTTTGGCAAAAATGATTCTTAACTGCTCTCTTGTTGATAAAGATTTGTCAATATTATACGAATCATCAGCATATATAACGGTCTTATTTTTAATAAAACAATACACTTTGGGCGTAGGAAAACCTAAACGGCTCAAAAACAAGTAAAAATAAAACTTATCTTGATT
>Ga0310697_10001504_pt1 | contig 27019 bp, 7 predicted proteins | sample 172DNAGHGlowgp2_FD_203883 | JGI IMG/M metagenome (GOLD analysis project Ga0310697, IMG submission 203883) | Sheep rumen microbial communities from Palmerston North, Manawatu-Wanganui, New Zealand - 1728 DNA GHGlow gp2 (v2) (version 2) | ecosystem: Host-associated > Mammals > Digestive system >...
TTAAACCCATGCGGCGGAGATCAAGAATAACTTCAAATCCATCACCTTCCGGCATGATGATGTCGGTGATGATTACATCGTACGTGTTCTTCTGGTAGAGCGACTTAGCTTTCTTGCCATTGCATGCAGTATCGACAGAGTAACCTTTCAATTCAAGCGCGGACTTCAACATGAGGTTCAGTTGAGCGTCATCGTCAATAATAAGTATTGTAGACATCAAGCCTCCATTTTCTCGATTCTTATAGGCCAATATAGATTAAAAATAGTACCTTCGCCCAAAGTTGTCTGTACCGTATAGCCTGCTTTGCCTTCTTTTAGCAGTCTAAGTGCCGATGAAAGGCCCAAACCGAGGCCTTCACCCGGTGCTTTGGTGGTAAAGAATGGTGAAAAGATGCGTTCCAGCGTCGCCGTGTCCATCCCGGTACCCGTATCCTCGACGGTGATTCTCGCATAAACGCCGGCATCGATTTGCGGGGCGAACGGCGTGATGAGGGGTTCCGTGAGTGTTTCTCTTTTCAATGTTATCGTGAGGGTACCGCCGTTTTCCTTCATGGCGAATATGGCGTTGTTTGCAAGGTTGCTGATAATGCGGTCTAGCGACGCCACGTTTCCGACAATGCGGATGTCCTTGTCTATGTTGTCTGCTTTGACCTTCACGTTCGGCGGGAGCGTTATCCAGAGCTTCTTCACCACGTCGTCGATAATCATGTAGGGGGCAAATTCGGTGGCCGCTTCGTTTTCGGAAGTCTTCCCGCGGATGGTGTTCAAAAGTTCTTCGAGCGATTCCTTGCCTCGTTTGGCGGCCTTGCCGGCCTCCTGGATGAACATGTATGCCTGGCTGTCCTTGTCGAGCACTTCGAGGGCCAAGTCGCAAAATCCGATTTGCGAACCGAGAATGTTGTTGTAGTCATGGGCGAAGCCGCCGCAGATGGTGCCCAGTTCTTCGAGCCTGGAGTGGATATGCTTTTGTTCTTGCAACATGTCGCGCTCTTTCTCGAGGCGCATTTCTTTGGTGATGTCAATCTTGATGCCGATTATTTTGTATGGTTTTTGCGGTGCAATAATCGGGATGAACATGTTGTTGAAAATGGATATATCCTTGGCTTTTCCTTCGCGGACAGCCTTGTTGTAGTCGTCTTGTTTTAAAATCTTGATGGTATCCCCTTCGTCTAGGGAATCTTCACTCGCTTTGACGATTTGTTCATAAGAAATGAAACTTTGCGGTTCGCCGGTATTCCTGGCCAGAAGTTCCTGCGGAAGAATTTTGTCGTCGGGTTCCGATGTCTGCAAAAGGTTTCCGCGTTCCTTGATGTCGTTCTGGTTCTGCGTCATGAATACGCCTTGCTCGTTCTTGGACCAAAAACGGAAGGGTAGGGTACTGATGAGCGTGTCCAGGAAACTTTTGCTTTCATCGACTTTCTTTTTCCAGATGTTAAGGCGTTCCTGATAGCGGATCTGGTCTAGCTGGTATTCCTTGAACTGTTCGTCGCGGCTTTTTATTATTTGCTGATAGTGCAGCGTGTTGGAAACATCGCTAAAAAATAGGACATTGTAGTTTGTCGTTAACGATTGACGGATTTGGAATATCCTGGCATTGAAAATATGGTCTTCGTGGTCGATGTTGACTTTTATTTTGTTGTAAGTAGCCTCGCGCGTGGGGTCCGATATTTGCGAAAATATAGATGATACTTTCTTGTTGAAAATGCTTTCTTGGGTCGTGTGAAGAATGCTCAATGCTGCCGTGTTTGCGTATGTAATGTTTCCGTTGGAATTGAAATAGAGCATGCCGTCTGTCATTTTATCCCTAAGTTTTTCCATAAACCACGACGTGCTTTTGTTCTTGAACGAGACGGAGGTAAAATATTGACCGCAAAGAATCGCCAGAAATATGGAGATGAAAGAAGACCATTTCATAAACTGATCGAATCCATTGAATTTAGATGCTATAGGAATGACAATATCGAATAGAATGGCCGTTAATGAGAAAAATGAAAAGGACCCCAGCATGTAGGTACTGACTTGGTGTGGAAGCGACGTGTCGCTGGATTGCACGATGCTGCGGAGAAGGTTATATCCGGTAACAATCAGGCAGGGGACGACAAATATGCCGAAGAGTAATGTGTAAAAGAAAAAAATGGGTCTTTGCGCAAAGGGCTTGTAACCTATAATATCGAAGTTTACTATGTAAGACGGGGCTTTGATGAAGATGATGGTCGATGTTATGACGGCTAGAGCACCGAAAATATTCATGAGTTTCCAGCCGTTTTTCCGCTTGATATTAAGGCTTATTTCTGCGGTATGGTGGATGGCGTTTCCTAGCTGAATCCAACTGAGCGCCGCGACGCAGAAAATGATTTGTCTTGCTGTATAAGCGCTTGTGCCGACGACAAAGTTGTCCCCGCTAAAGAATATATTGCCAATAAGGTTGCTCGCTTGCCAGTAGATGCTGATAATGACTAGCTGGTGTATAGAGCGTGGAAGTTGCTTGATGGAGGATTTTTGACCAAGCATGATAGGAAAATAGCATACGATAATCAACGCGATAACAGAAAGCGCGATAACGTAAGGCGAGTTTGTAAAAAGACTCTCTTGCATGTTTTCCTATCTCGTGACCATCCTCTTTACTTTGTTCTCTTGATGCCGAATGTTCGTTTCTGTTCAAACGAAGCTTTCGAAGAGAAGTTCTTGACAATCTTCGGATCGCTTTTCACAGTGGGGTTGTTCATGTTGGGCGAGAAAATCGCTTCGATTTCGGCCTTGTAAATGTAAGCGCCTGTTCCAACGGCTCTGTCATCTTTGGAACGGAGTCCAGAAGGCGACTTGTTAGCCCATTCGATGATAAATTCGACATGGTTGTTGGACATGAGGTGAAGCTTCGGATTTACATGGAATGACTGATGGAAACGGTTGACAAAGTTGCCGAGGTTCGAGTAAATCGGAATGTCGAACTTGACAAGGAGATCTTCCCAAGCGCATTCTTCACCAAACGAGGCCCCGCGAGGTACGGTCAGTTTGACATCGAAGATGCCGCCGTTGATTTCGGTGGAGTCGATGCCTGCCATTGTCACGTTGCCGTTTTGGATAAGGTCAAACTTGTTGGTTGTCGGATTCTTGACATAGAGACGCATTGTTTCCGGCACGTTGACCATTGTGCGGTTGTTCGAATTTGCATCGGTAATGTTGTTGCGGAGATCCATATCGAACTTGATTTTGGGAGTTCCGTTTCCGTCAACCTGAATCCATGGCACGTCAAATTCCGGATAGTTGCCGTTGGCGTCCTTGAATGTACTGGTCATCATGGAACCCATTCTTATAAAGTCACCTTCCATGACGGCGCCGGTGAAGTCATTCATATAGAGAATGGAAAGTCCCGAATTGTTCTGCGAGTAGCTCCATGTCGAGAAATTCGAGCTGACTGCACTGGATTGTTTGTCCGCACGCATGTGCCTGTAGAACTGCTGCGATGAATCCGCCGTGACAAGAGGCTCGCTGGCCGTGATGTTTAAAACATCGGCAGTTGCCGTTTGGCTGATGATTGCGGAAACATAGACCGGACCGACCTTGTCTTCGGCAAGTACGGTGCTTGTTTCTGTTGCGGCGCCTGTACCGAGGTATTGCGTGACAAGGCCTGCGTGGCTGAGCATCTTGCCGCCTGGGAGCATACCGTCGAACGGACCCGCGGTATTGCCGAATTGGAACGGCCTTACGAGATCAATGGAGAGATTTGCACCGTTAAAGGTGAGCAAATTCTTTTCGACAGTGAGCGTTTCTGGCTTTGCCAAGCCGAAGATAATCTCCAGTTTCTCCGGGACGTGCTTTGCGTCGGGGGCGCGCTCGAACGTCACATCGACGTGGCTTGCATAGCCGTTCTGGTTCTTGTCGGTAATGACGGCGTAAATCATCGGGATCGGCAAAATCTTGAGGAGAATTTCGACCTTTTCCGGAGTGCAGATGCCTGCAACCCCGTTCCCGTTCAAGTCGTTGATGGAACCTGCCGGGTCGAGTTGTCCCCACATGCCTGCATTGACGAGAGAATTATTCGCTGCATCAAAGGCGATTTCGAAGTCCCAAATGTTCTTTGCTTCGTTATAGAGCTTTGCGGAGAGGACCGTCGGTGTAGTTGCCTTGGTCGTCTTGTCCGTGCCATAGAGAACGAGCGGGAAGTTCGTGCCCGGTGCCGAAATAGGCTCGCTGAATTGCAGATAAAGGTGGTCTGTCGTTGATGTGTCTTGACGTTCGAGAATGGTTGCCGAAAGCAGTGCGGGAGGCATGCCGTCGGCATAGGAATCGTTGACTTCCTTCACTTGTCCTTGAATGTTACTGGTGAGAGTAATCTTTCCGGTGGCGTTTGTCACGATTTCCTTCGGAACGTCAATATTCACGACGAGGGATTTGCCGCTTAACGATTTGACGGCGTTCGATGTGTATTCCTTGTTTTCGTAGGTGAACGTAATCGATGTGAACTTCTGGTTTTCTGTGTATTCCGACGATAGAGTGATATCCATGGCGTCAGGAATATGGTCGCAGTCCAAGTCGACAATCTTTGCGACGTCGATAATCGGCCAAGGCGGAAGTTCTTCGATGTTCAATTGAGCGGTGGCCGGTGTGTAGGCGTAATCCTTGTTACTGGTATGTGTTGCGGAAATGGTTGTCTTCACAGCGACCTTGGAGCTGACGTAAATCGTTGCAATGCCATCATAAAGCGTTACGGAAGTTACAGGAATTGTCGCTGTCGGGTCGGTGTAGAAGAGCACATTCGGGTCTTCGCTGACCAAATCGACGTTCAAGTTCTTTTCGATCGTGAGGAGTTCAAGATTGCTGTCGAGGAGCGAAATCTTGACCTCGATGAATTTGTCCTTGTAACCCACGACGTTGGCTTGATCGAATACGAGGAAGCGCTTTTCGGGTGGAATAGTGATACTGTCGATTTCGACGTTGCTGCGGACGTAGGCGCAGGCGCAGTCATACTTGTTTTCGCTCTTCTGGTTTGCGTTTCTGTTATGCCAGCTGACCCATTCTATGTAGTTGTTACCATAAGCGAGCACTGTATCTTGTTTCCCGAAGGAAATGGCGTCGGTGCGCTTGGGGTTCAAGTATTCGAACGGGTATGGGTTGCTGTTCATTTCTACGGCGTCGAGGAGACCTGTCGGTGAAACCTTGCTTGTGGCCGAGTAAGTCGTGAGCGTGTCCTCTTTTTCGACGGAGTAGTATGGTGTCACGAACGGACTAGTGAAGTTGATTTCTACGTTGCGGTTTACCTGCGGGCCTGTTTCCGGCGTATCGTCCGGGGCGTAGCCGTAAATGTGCTTGCCGTGATAATAGACGGGGACATAGGGGTCGCGAACCATGGCGACAACCTTTTCTCCGCGGGAGTTCTTTTCGAGCTGTGCGGTTTCGGAGCCGGTATAGTACGGGGCCTGCGTGAGGTCGATGCCTTCGAACTGTTCAGGGGCTTCGTCTCCCGTATGGGCGACAAGCGACCAACCGTCATTGAAACTGGCGTATGTTGCGTTGAGCCACTTGATCTGGAAGATGATTCGTCCGGAAACATAGAGCTTGTCATTGACTGTTATGGGGAGGTAGTATTGTCCAGCCTTGTCTTGTGTTTGCGGCCCGAAGGTAACCAGGGGCTTGCTCGGATCGACGCGTGGGACAACAAGGCCTGTTCCGCCAAACACCTGTCCGATGTAGCTTACAGGAGTTTCAAGGCTTGCGTCTGCGCCGAGATAAAGGCGAAGTTCGAAGTCCTGGAAATCTGTCGTGTCGTTGTTGTCGATTTCTACGATGAAGTCGCCGCAGTTCTTCCAGTTGTTGCCGGAGCACTTGGATGTGTTTTGGTAGGCGCTCGGCTTGATGTAAATGTCGAGGTCTGCATAAGCGGCGAAGGATTCCGTCTTGAACGAGTATTCTTCGGAAGTCGTTGTGCCGGAGGATACGGTGAAGAAGTATTCTGTGCCGGCTTCAAGTCCGGTGAGAATCGCTTCGTGGAAAAGCACTGCGCCACCGCTTGCTGCGACTGATTGCGTGTAGTTGCCTTTTCCCTTGCCAAAGTTGACGATTCCGTTCAGGCGGTCGGTGCTCCACCAGTAAATCTTTGCGCTGCGGTGATCGACCTGGCAAATTGTGACTCCCTTGATTTGTGTGCCAATCGGAGTCATGGTGAACTTGTACCAATAACCGTGGTTGTCATCCGTGGTGAGGTTCCTCCTGGTGTCCATGCCTTCGAGGAAGAAATAGTACGTTTGCCCCGGGATAAGTCCGGTAAGCGTTACGGAACCGCCCTTGGACGCCTTTTCCTGCTGTACGGATTTAGCCGTATTGGCATTTGTTGTAACGTCGTAGAAAACGGTTACGATTGCGACTTCGTTGGCGTCCCAGCTTACGATTGCCGTGGAATCCGAAATCGGTGTTCCGACGATGTTGCTGAAAATCGGGCCTTCGTTATCAGGCGGGAGTGTTTCAGCAAGGCTCTGTGCCGGGAAGAGGAACTGTGCGGAGAAGTCGATGCAAGTTTCGGTGGAGGTGTATTTGCTCCAGTCTTCGATAAGCGTCTTTTCGGGGTCGCGTCCGCCCATGAGGGCGCCCTTCGGGCATTTGTACTGGTAAGGCATGCCGCCTGCGTTATAGCCGTCGGGGTTTGCGGAACGGTTATGCGGATGTTGCGGGTTCTTGTCGCCTGCACCCATCAAGAGGGAAATATCCCACGGGTTTGCGCCAAGAGCGTAATACATGTTGTCCAAAGCCACTTTCAAGTAGCGTTCGTCTTTCGTGAGTTCGTACATCAGGAAGATGGAAACGGCGGTACCCAAGTTATAGCGGATAACGCCCCAGTCGAAGCTGGTCCATACAAGGTTGTACGGTGTAATGACCTTGAGGTCTGTCGGGCCTTCATGCGGGTCGCCTGTGCCTACGCCTGGGTTCACGAGAACGGTGGAGTCGCCCTGGTTCGTGGCGTCATTCAGGATTTTGCGGAATGTGGCCATGGTACGCATTGAAAGCGAGTCACGTTCGATTTCGGTAAGCCCGTATTCCGTAGCCGTTTCTTTGCTTTTCAAAATCAAGTTCTGGAAAGCGAACAGCACGTAGGTGTGGATGTTCTGATAGTCTGTTGCCCAGCCACCAGGTGAAAAGCCGCTTTCGTTGCCGAGAAAGCCCGCCTTGAAGTAATCCAGGTTGAACTGGTAATTGGTGGGGTTGTTGAAAATCTTGGTGTTCTTGTATAGGTCGTAACGGTATGTGGTATCCTTGGTGGCATACCACAAAGCGAGAGCCGCTGCTGCACCGTCGTCATAGCGCGGGCCGCCACCGGTATAGAAACCGGGGAAAGATGTTGTTCTTCCCATTTCGTTTCCGTTACCGTAGTCGAAGAGGGGCATCATCACGTTTTTGTAGATGTCCTTTGCTGCTTCGAGAAGCGTATCCGCATAGGCGGCGTCATAGACGCGGTAACCTGCTGCAACGTTTGCCAGTGCCGCAACGAACATGCCGGACGTGTTTGCTCCGATACCCGTGAGCACGACGCGGTCCGGGCCACCCTTGGATTCGGGCTGAGCGTCTTGGCGTTCCGGCAAATCCCAGAACTGATGGTCTTTTTCGTCAACGCCTACAGAGTGGTACATATCGTTTTTAGCAATCAAACCGTCTGCTTTGGAAGCTCTGTAGAGCTTGAGAATAAAGTCTGCACCGATTTTTGCTTCGTAGAGAATGTCCGGTATGCCGTCCGTAAAGACCGTGTCCGCATAGGAATGACCGTAGCGGTCTTCGGCTTTGTTGGGGTAGGTGAGATAGACCATCGAAAGTACGTAGGCGGTATAGCCCAACGTTTCGGAAACCTTGAAATGGTCGCCGCAGTCGTGCCAGCCACCCGTCAAGTCGTGACCGATTTTGGAGCCGTCCTTCAAGTGGCAGGGCTTGTGGAAGTGCGAATCCGTATTACCGCAGCGCTGGATGCCGAAGAATTGCAAGGAGTTTTCGAGGATGGAATTGTAGATGGATGGATGTACATGGAACGTGGCCGAAGTGTCTTTTCCGACAACGAGGAAGTATTCACCTGTCGTAGAAAGCGGTGTAAAGTCGGCTCTGTACAAGTCTTCTTTTTGCGTGCTGATGGAATCCTGTCTACCGAATTCGTAGATGCTTTCCAAGGAGTTGAACGACCCGTTAATCCAAATATTGGGTTTTGTAGCACCTTTCTTGATGAGCGTGAGGTTGCCGCCACCCGGCACTTCCTTGCCGCTATTGGCGTCAATGACCTTGAACGTTTTTTCGTTCGGGTCTGCCACGTAGGCGTACTTGTAATCTTGTGGTCTGAATCCTGCCTGGTTTATGCGTATGGGACGTCTGTTATAGACGTTCATGGAGTCGAGGTAACGGCGCGTGCAGTTGGTGCATGTCCTGTCGATATTCGGAAGCTGTGCCGCTGCATGATCCATGCAGAACAGGGTTAATAACGAAATAATACTAATCAGTTTCTTCATACTTGAATCATCTCCTAAAACCCAAACCATACTAAAGAATCGCCTGGACTTTTAAATCCAGGTGACTCGTTTGTTTTTACTTTTTCCTCTTGAAACCAAGTGTCTTTGTTGTGTTGTCGCTTGTTTTTTCAACTTTGTCGCCGACGGCTTTGCAAGCTGCCTTGTAGTCGTTGCTTGCTTCGTCGAACGTCATTGCGCAGAAGGATTCCGCTCTGAAATCAAATTTCGCAATGTAAGCTCCTGTTCCAATCTTGTGGCCCTTCTTTGCAACAGGGGCTTCGTTGTCCTTGGCCGCCCATTCCAAATTGAGCTTGAGGCTTCCGTTATCGACGAGGTGTCTCATCGCGGCGAACTTTTCTTTCGGAATGTCTAGCTTGTATGTGTTGATGTACTGCCCGAGGTTGTCGTAGAGATCCATGACAATCTTCAAGCTGTAATCGTACATAAATTGTCCGCCATGGGTCGTGAAACTTGCGGAAGGCATCGAAATATCGATTTTGAAAGTCGGACCCGAACCGATATAGATTGCCGTATCGACTTGACCGAGTGTTGTTCCGTCCGTGGTGATGAAGTTGTGCTTGCCGTCGATTGTCGCTGTCATGACAAACGCATCGTTACTCGTTGCCTCCGGGCGTCCAACGTAGGCGTTGTTTTCCGGCGTGGCGACAGGTTTCGAAAGCGTGGTCGTGAAATGGACGTTGTCGTCTCCAGTGACACGGACATAGGGGTTGTTGATTGTCGGCGTGTTATTGTTCTTGTCGAGATACGCTGAACCCAATGTGTTCGGAACAAGGCGGATGAGGTCGCCAGCATGGATGATGTTATCCTTTTCATCGTACATGAATACTTGCGACTTGCCGGAACTCTGCGGTTTTTGATCCGGAATGAATTCGCCTCGTTCGCGTTGGATGTATTTGCCTGTTTCAAGTATTGTTAGAGGTTCAGACATGTTGACTGTAAGAATGCCCTTGACGAGACGTGCCGTACTGATAATCGGCGGACACTTGTCGTACAACGTGTAGGTCGATTCGAAGAATCCGTTTGCGACACCCTTATGCGGAGACACCGTACCGTTTCCGTCCTTTTCGCCGCTGGTGAATCCTTGCGGGTATGCCAGTTCCTTAGGAATGGTAATTTCGATAATGCTGTAGGTGTTGACGGAGTCCTTCGTCGTGACCGAGTCAATCTGCACGGTAAACGGAGCCGAGACGGAGTCGCGGATGGTCCAGTAGCTGCCCGGCAGAGGCTTGATGGTGCCTCCAGTCGTATCGGCGTTCGTAATGAAGCTGCGTGCGACACCAGGGTTGCCCCAGACGGTCACGATGCTGTCGAACATGTCCTTTGTCTTGAGCTTTTGTTCGAACATGATATAGACCTTGTCCGCAATTCCGTCGCCTTCCAAGTCAATCATTTCGGCATGATAGACGCCAACGGGTCTAGAAATGAGCGTCACCTGGACAGTCTTGCAGCCTGCAACGTTGATTCCGTTGAAGCTCTGGTCAGTAATCGTTAATTCGTTTGTTGTTCTTGGAGTGACTTGTGCTCCAATCGGTACGAGGGAATTGTTCGTGTTTCCGCTGATGATGAATGTCCAGCTCTTTCCGTTGTTCGTCGTGGTTCCCTTTCCGACGACTGTCGGTATGCCCACTGTTCCGGCGATGGCGAGCGGCCATTCGCTTTCGGGCGAGAGAATCACCGGTTCCGAGAATGCCACCATGACGGTGTCGTAACCGCTGTTATCGTTGTCCGATTTTTCAAGGATGGATACGCTTTCGAGTGTGGGGAGGATGCCGTCGGTAATCTTCACGGATTCAGCATTTGTTGAAACCTGTGCGGATCCACGATCGGTAACGAATGTCGTAATCTTTCCAGACGGACTCGGGGTTGTCGGAACGAGGCCTGTGTCAATTGGAATGATGACTTCGTCCAAGTTTGCGTATTTCGAAGCATCGAGCGAAACCATCATGGAATCGGTCATGCCTTCGATAAAGAACTTGATGCTGTCCAGCGTGTAGCCGTCAGAAAGCTTGTTCGAAAGCACAATTCTCAGACGGTCAGCCTTGTTATCGCAGTCGGTATCTTCGGCAAGCACTTTCTGCGGTACGGGCACCTTGGAAATGGCGTAGAAGGACTGCTTGGAAATATCGTCTTCATCGTTCGGGTCCGTGTAGACAACTTGAATCGTGTCACCGGCGTAGAACGAAATTTCCGAAGTCGGGTTTCTCGTTTCCTTGGAATGGTTGACTGCGGTGAACGGGCCTCCGACAAAGTGTCCGGGGTTTGCAGGGTCGGCATTCAAGGTGACGGTGAGAGCGTCGTTCTTCTTGCTGTTGGTAATCTGGATTTCAACAGACTGCGTGTTCTTCTTTATCTTGTCCTTGTCCATCAAGTCGATGAAGAATACAGTTCCATCAGGATTGGCGGGGCTTGCAATCGGATTGCCCGCGGCATCTTTAAGAACGAGCGTCGATGCGGTGGCGTCGCCCTTCGAGAAGTTGATGTAGTAGGTTCTGTTTTCGAATGCGCAGCCGCCATTTTCGGTGCACTCATCGCAAGTGGGGTTAGGTCCAGCAAAGATGGTGATATCGACTTTCTTGCTGCCGAGAGTCATCTTGACCGGGATGTCGAGATCCCACATGTCTGTCGGAATGTCGTACTTGGCGATAATGTTTGTACCAGATTCGTCCAGAAGCCACTTGTCCAATCCGTCGAAGAACGCCATGCCGCTAATCTTTACGCCGTTGGCCCAAATCTTCGTGACGAAGCCGCCTTCGGTGATGTGGGCTTTACCCGTGACATGGACAGTGCTGCTTGCTTGGTCGATATCGATATGGGAACCGTTGGAGACGTTGAACGGAGGATCGAGCGTCACGTCCATTCTGTAGTTCGCTCTCTTCTTGTCCATTTCGCTCTTGGACGGGCTGTAACCCCAAATAAATTCGTCTTTGCGATATACGGATACGTAGGGGTTTTCGATGGCGAGGTCGAGGTCAATATCGCCAGCGTCCTTTTCTTCGCAGGGCATGCCGGGGTAATCTTTTTCTTCGTCATTTAAGCGGGAGTGCGGCATCCAGCTCCAGTCACCCGGATTGGCGTCGAGGCTTTCCTTGCTTGTGATATCTGTGACCCAGTGCCACTTGTTTCCGGAACGGCAATAGAACTTCTTGTTCTGCGGAGGTGTGTCGAGCGGATCGTCTTGGCCCACGGCCCTGATGCGTGCGACAAAGAGAACGTCTACGCGGAAACGGCTGGAAGACTTGATGACGGTCGAACCGAGCGGAATGGGGAAGTACCACTGCCAAGTCTTGGTCTTTTCGTCGTAGGTGTCTTCAATCTTGACCGGGCGGACGTGGCGGAAACCTTCGTTCAAAATGGCAAGCGTCGATGCGTCGCAGGCCTTGTTGAAGCCCGCTTCGTCGTATGCTTGGCAAATGTCGGTACGGATGGCGACGTCGTCGTAGAGATCGTCATCGCCACGCATGTACATGCGGACGGTGAGGCTGTCGAACGGTCTAGCTTCGTTGTTGAAAATGTTCATGTTGATGGCCGGCTTGCCATCCCATTCGTACTGGTATGTTCTCACGCTGAAGTCGTACCATGCGACTGGAGTCGTGAATTTGAGCAAGTTGCCGTCGTCATCGACAGTGGATTGGGCGCCGTTGCTTTCGACCATGAAGTAGTAAGTCGTCTTTTCCTTGAGTCCGCCAATCTTTACGTAGTGGAATTGTGTCGGGATGCCGGAGATGTCGGCGTTGCCGGTTCCGGAATTGTATGCAAATTCGGCTGCGGTAGAGTGCGGTTTGGTGTCCCAATAGACCTTGGATTCGTATTCGCCGTTCGGGGTGTACCACATGATTTCGGCGCTGTCGGCAGAAACGTTACAGACGGTCACGTTAACAATGTTGGCGTTTTCGACCGTGCTGAGCGTCGTGAACGTGTAAGGAGTCTGTGTGCTATCGACGAGATACTTGGTCTTGGTGTTTTCCGGCTTGTAGGCGTTAGCACCTGTGACGTAGAAGTAATAGGTGGTGCCCGGCTTCAAATCGTGAAGGACGATATCGTGATGGACGCCTGCGCCATCGCTTGTGGCGTTCAAGCTGTATTGACCTTCGGTTGTGCCGTAGGAGATTGTTGCCGTGCCGCGCTGGGTGAGCTTGACGGTCACGAGTGCGGAGTCCATGCTCACATGGCGGATTTCAACGCTGATATCCGGCGCTTTGGTCTTATCGACTTTCTGCGAGGCGAGCATGCCTGCACTGACCAAGGTGGCTGCAGCATCGATACAGGTTTCAGACAAGTGGTAGTCTTCCCAGCTCTTGTTGTCGGGAACCCAGGAGTTCGTCATGCCCGGAGTCACGCCACCGAAGAGGGCGCCAGTCGGCGGGTTGTACTTGTAGCTTGCACCCGGCATGTTCTTGCCTTCGGGGTTTGCTGCGCGGTGGTGCGGGTGGGCGTCGTTCTTGTCGCCCACGCCAAGAATGAATGAAACATCCCAGGGGTTCACGCCGAGCATGTAGTTCAACTGGTTGATGCCAAGCTGGAACATTTCGTCGCCCTTCCAGTTCGGGGTTCCCACATTGGGGAGAGAGATGCCTTTTTCTTGGATATCCCTAGCGACTTCGGCGTACGCAAGGACTTCAAAGACGTTGCCCATCTGGTAGCGGTTGTAAATCCAGGTCTGGTCGGTATGCATGGTGTACCAAATCGGATCGTACTGGAATGTTCTGGATTTCCAGTTTCCTGTAGCCGGAAGTTCGATGGAACCTGCTCCGTTGCCGCTCATGTCGTTCAAGTTGCTGATCATGTCGATGACGCAGTCTTCGACGGCGTTCAACCATTCTGTTTCGGAGAGACCGTATACTGTGGTTGCCTTGGTTTTGTCGGCAAGGATGAGTTTATAAAGTGCATAGAGAGCGTAGGAGTATGCGTTTGCCCAGCTCGTGTTCTTGACATCCTTGAAGAAACCTTTGTTGTTCGTGACAAACCAACCGCCATCGAAGAAACCTGGGCCTTGTGCGTATTCCTGCCCTTGGACCAAGTTCTTGGTGCGGATCATGTCGTCTGCATAAGTCTTTTCGCCGGTGGCGTAAAGGAGAGCCACGGAAGCAAGGGCCATGTCGTCATAGAATTCGTTGTTGCCGTTGTAAGCAGGGCTCGACCAACCGGCGGCCTTCGTGTTGTTCTTATAGGTTTTACCTTGAGCCATGGACTTTGCAAAGTCGTACATTTCTTTGGCGACCTTCAAGCAGCTGTCTGCAAAAGCCTTGTACTCGGGATATTCGGAATACATTTTAGCCACGAGAGCCATGCCGGCAGCAGTTTCGCCACCGATATTGGCGCCGATTTCGCCAAGACGAACTGTTCTGGATGCGGGACCGCCGCGGTCTGTAGCCGATGCGGAATTATCCACGGGGAGCTTGTCCTGGTTTTCGGGGCGACCCCACCAAGCGTGGTCCGAACCGAAGTTACCGACAGAAAGTGCCATGTCGTCGATGACGCCCTTGGCTCGGTTGTATGCGCGGAGGACGAAATCTGCACCGTGTTTCGCTTCGCGGAGCATGTCCGGCATACCGTCCGTGTTGACGGTTTCGCCTTGGTTGAATGCGTAGTGGTCTTCGTCGGCATCCGGGTTTGTTGCTGCCATCACAGCAGCGACCATGAATGCGTACATCTGCGTCTGCGATTCCTTCAGGTGGTCACCGCAGTCGTAGTAACCGCCTTCGAGCGTTCCTGCAAGGGCTGCGTTGAACGGACCGCGGACATCGTCTGCTCCGGTGACAATGGGACCGCCACCGTCCAAAGTATGGCTTGCCGGGTGAAACCAGGATTCGCCATTGCCGCTGCGGTTGATGCCGTAGAATTTAAGTGCGGCATCTTTCACCATGGAATACACCTTGTCGGAGATGATGAAGGTGCTTGAAATATCGCTACCCACTTTAATGCGGAGACGGGTTTCAGTCGGAATACCCTGCGGGATGTTACCGATCATGATTTTGCCGGATTGTCCCTTGATATCGACCTGGTAGCGTTTCTGGTCGTTCGTGGCAGCGTTCGTACCGGCGATAATCGTCCAGTCCGAGGACGTTGTGCTGTTGGAAGGCTTGAGCGTTCCTGTAACTGCCGGGCTAAGGGATTTTCCATTGACATCGACAACTTCGAAAGTTGTCTCGTTACCCACATAGTAGAATTGACGTTCAGTGTCTTTTTCGAGATAACCCGCCTGGTTGATGCGGATTGGAGACATGCGATAATTGATGGCGTCCAAGTATGCCTGGTTCAGCGTATCGGGAATCAATGCATTCGGAGCGTATGCCGCCGGGGTCAAGTTCTGGGGCAGCATGTTCTTTTTCTTGGTGACCGAAGTGTCAAAGTGCTTGAAAACAGTACTGTCCCAAGTTAATGGAAAAGTCGGGCGAATCAAGTCATAAGGAGTCGGTTGTTCCTGTTGTGCTGTGACCATGGAGGTTGCAGCGCACAAAGCTAACAAATACTTCTTGATACTCACATTGTCTCCTTTACATATGTAAAAATCGGGCAAAACGAGTCTTGCCCTCTAATTATATTCTTCCAAAAGATAAAATAGATTATTTATGTAAAAATGTATTGTGATATATTCCTTTTTTGTTCTCAAAATATTCTTCAGTTTGTTTTTTATTCCATAAAGTGTATCATATGAGTAAAGAACATGAAAAAATAAAGTAATTGAAAACATTTGACTTTTTTCTCAACCAAATTTTGTATACGGAAGTTTACAAAGAGGGGGCGAGAAAGTCTCCTGAATCGCTAAATTCAGGAGATTTATTTATTTTTTCCTCTTGAAACCGAAAGTCTTGGTTTTGTTACCTGTAGCTCTATCGGCCTTGACACCGATATTTTCACATGTTTGGTTGTAGTCGTTGTTGGACTTGTCAAATTTCGCAGCGCAGAAGGATTCTGCCGTGAAATCGAATTTCGCGATGTAGGCCCCTGTACCAATCTTGTTGCCTTTCTTTGCTACTGGAGCCTCGTTGTCCTTGGCTGTCCATTCCAAATTGAATTTGAAAATTCCGTTATCGACAAGACCTCGCATGGATGCGAATTTTTCTTTTGGGATGTCTAGCTTATACGTGTTGACATATTGCCCGAGGTTGTCGTAAAGATCCATGACGACTTTTAGGCGGTAATCGTACATTGGCATGCCTTCGTGGGTCATGAAGTTTGCAGAGGGCATTGTAATTTCGACTTCGAAATTCGGACCGGAACTGGTATAGATTGATGTGTCTGCTTGACCCAGGAGTGTTCCACTTTCGTCGATGAAACTGTTCTTGCCGTTAACGATGGCCGATGTCACAAACGCTTTATCCTTCAACGATTCCGGACGGCCCATGTATGCGTTCGCCTTGGGCGTTGCGACTGGATTTGAAAGTGTCACCGTGAAGCGGATGTTGTCGTCTCCCGTGACGCGAACCCATGGATTCTCCTTCTGTGGAATGTTGTAGTTCTTGTCGATATACGCAGAGCCGAGTTCTTCTGGAACGAGTTTGATCATGTCGCCGGCATGGATGACGTTGTCCTTTTCGTTATAAGTAAAGATATAGGAGGCTCCTGTGCCTTGAGGCCTTTCGGGTGGAATGTAATTGTCTCGTTCACGTACAATGTACTTGCCTGTTTCGAACATGGTGACTGATTCGGAGATAGTGACCGTGAGGATATTCTTGACCATGCGTGCCGAGGATATAATCGGAGAACATTTATCATAAAGCGTATATGTCGTTTCGAAGAATCCATTTGCGACTCCCTTCATCGGAGAGACCGTTCCGTTTCCGTCTTTTTCGCCGCTTGTAGCACCTCTTGGGTACGCGAGGTTATCTGGAATGTTGATTTCGATGATGCTGTAAGTGTTGACGGAATCCTTTGTCGTGACAGAGTCAATCTGTACTGTGAATGGGGCCGAAACGGAATCGCGGATGCTCCAAAGTGTCGGATTTTTCGGCTTGATGGTGCCTCCGGTCGTGTCTGCAGTTGTGATAAAGCTGCGCGTAATGCCCGGATTTCCCCAGTTCGTCACGATACTGTCGAACATGTCCTTTGTCTTCAACTTACGTTCGAACATGATATAGACTTTATCTGGAATTCCGTCGCCCTGGATGTCTATCATTTCTGCATGATAGACGGGGACCGGGCGGCTGATGAGCGTTACGGGTACGCTGGGCTTGCAACCCGCCGGGTCAATCGGATTGAAACTCTGGTCGGTAATGGTGAATCCGCTTGTTGTTTTTATGCTTGCCTGTGCGCCGATCGGAACGAGAGCGTTGTTTGTATTGCCGCTGATGACAAAAGTCCAACTCTTTCCGTTGTTTGTCGTTGTTCCCTTTCCGACGACTGTCGGTATGCCTGTCGCACCTGAGATAGAAAGTGGCCATTCGCTTTGGGACGAAAGAATTACCGGTTCCGAGAAGGCGATCATGACGGTGTCGAGATCGCTGTTGTCATTGTCGGTTTTTTCAAGAATGGAAACGCTTACGAGCGTGGGACGAATGCCGTCTGTAATTTTTGACGTTTCCGCATTAGGTATTCCTTGGTCGGCAACATAGGTTGTAATTTTTCCGGACGGTGTCGCATCGGTTGGGACGAGGCTTGTGTCAATCGGGATGATGACTTCGTTCTTGTCCGCATATTTCGATGCTACAAGCGGTACTTTTACGCTGTCAGCCATGCCTTCGATAAAGTACTTGATGCTGTCCAGCGCGTAACCATCGGCGAGTTTGTTTGTGAAGATAATCTTTAGTTGATCGACCTTGTTGTCACAATCGGTATCTTCGGCGAGAACCTTCTGTGGCGACGGAAGCTTGGATATGGCATAGAACGATTGCTTCGAAATGTCGTCTTCATCGTTCGGGTCGGTATAGACAACTTGGATGGTATCGCCTGCGAAGAATGAAATTTCGGAAGTCTGGTTCCTCGTTTCCTTGGAATGGTTGATGGCAGTAATTGGACCTCCGATAAAGTGACCGGGGTTTGTTTCGTCTGCTTTTAGGGTTACAACGAGCTTGTCGTTCTTTTTGTTGTTGATGATTTCGACATCGATAGTTTTTGCGTTGTTTTTGACCTTATCTTTGTCCATCACGTCAATGTAGAATGTCGTGCCTTCTGGATTGGCGGGGCTGATAACTGGGTTGCCTGCTTTATCCTTGATGACAAGCTGCGATTCTGTAGCGTCTCCCTTGGAAAAGTTCACGTAGTAGGTTCTGTTCTCGAAGGCGCAGCCGCCGTTTTCTAAACAGACATCGCATGTGGGGTCTGGTCCTGCGAACAGGGTGATGTCGACCTTCTTACTTCCGATGCTCATCTTGACAGGGATATCGAGTTCCCACATGTCTGTCGGAATGTCGTATTTGGCGATAATCTTCGTTCCGGATTCGTCCAAAAGCCACTTGTCAAGGCTTTGCTGGTCAACGAAAGAGATGCCGCTGACTTTGACTCCATTTGCCCAAATCTTGGTAATGTATCCACCTTCAGAAACGTGAACCTTGCCGGTAACGTGGACCGTGCTGCTAGCTTGGTCAATATCGACATGGGAACCGTTGGAAACATTGAACGGAGGATCAAGTACCATGTTGATTTTGTAGTTCGCTCTCTTGGTTTGCATTTCCTTCTTGGAAGGACTGTAACCCCAGATAAATTCATCCTTGCGGTAAACGGATACATACGGATTCACCGGAGCGGCGTCAAAGTCTTTGTCACCTTCGTCTTTTTCGATACATGGCATGCCGGGGTAATCCAGTTCTTCACCGTTTGCGCGTGAGTGCGGCATCCAACTCCAGTCACCCGGATTTTCGTCCAAGGTGGGGGCGCCCGGAGTTTCGTTGGACGGGGCATACCATTTATTTCCAGAGTAGCAATAAAGCTTTTTATTGGGCGCTTCGTTCATCAAGTCCTTGTACGGAGGGTACGGACTGCGGTGATCGAATCTCACGTCAAAACGCAGGCGGCTAGAACTCTTGATGACGGTGGAACCGAGGTTTAGCGGGAAGTACCATTGCCAGGTTCCCGTAGCGGCATCATAGGTGTCTTCTATTTTAACAGGATGGGCGTCGCGCAGGAGTCTTGCGAGTTCCTCGATAGTTTCTTCAGGGCATGAGCCGCTGAAGCCCGCTTCGTCGTAGTCGTTGCAAATGTCTGTGCCCATGCCGATATCGTTTTCGATTTCGTCGGTACCGCGCATGTAGAGGCGGATAGTCAAGCTGTCGAATGCTCTTGATTCGTTATTGAAAATGTTGATGTTGACCATAGCCATATCGACTTGCCAAGGATACTGGTAAGTTTTTACGCTAAAGTCGTACCATGTGACAGGTGTCGTGAATTTTAAAGGCTTGCCGTCTTCATCAACATTGGCAAATGTGCCATTGCTTTCGACCATGAAGTAATAAGTCGTCTTTTCCTTGAGTCCACCAATCTTTACGTAATGGAATTGGGTTGGAATGCCGGACACATCGGCGTTTCCGACTCCGGAATTGTAGGCGTATTCGGCTGCCGTGGAGTGTGGCTGGGTGTCCCAGTAAATTCTGGATTCGTATTCGCCGTTGGGGGTGTACCACATGATTTCGGCGCTGTCTGCAGAAACGTTACAGACGGTGACGTTTGTAATTTCTGCACTTTCGACGGAGCTCGGTGTCGTGAAAGAATACGGCGTTTGGGTGCTGTCGACTAGGAACTTGGTCTTTTGATTTTCTGGCTTGTAGGCGTTTGCTCCTGTAACGTAGAAGTAATAGGTGGTGCCTGGAGTCAAGTTGTGGAGGACGATATCGTGTTGAACTCCTTTGAGATTATCTGTTGCGGTAAGTGTGTATTCACCTTCTGTGGTGCCGTAGTGAATGACTGCTGTGCCGCGCACGGTGAGGTTTACTGTCACGATGGCGGAGTCTGCGCTTTTGTGGCGAATTTCCACGCTTATGTCTGGCGCCTGGGTCATGTCGAATTTGTGGGCGACAAGGCTAACTGCGCCTAAGAACGTTGCCGAGGCGTCAATGCAGACTTCGGATTTTTCGTAATCTTCCCAGCTCATCGTCTTGGGTACAAAAGAGTTGGCTCCACCGGGTTTGATGCCTCCAAGGAAGGCGCCTGTGGGGACTTTATACGGGTAAGGACTGCCTGGAACGTTTGTTCCTTCCGGGTTTGAGGCGCGGTGGTGCGGGTGGGCGTCGTTCTTGTCTCCAACGCCGTAGATAAACGAAATGTCCCACGGATTCACACCGAGCATGTAGTTCATCTGGTTGATGGCGAGCTGCTGCATTTCGTCCGTTTTCCAATTGGGAGCGCCCATGTGCGGGAGCGTGATGCCTTGGGCTTCTATGCTTTTGGCGACATCGACATACGCCATGACGTCAAAGATGTTGCCTGTCTGGTAGCGGTTGTAAATCCATTCTCCCGAAGGCGATGCCATATTGAACCAATCGGCGTCATATGTAACTTTATTCGGTTTCCAGATGATGCTTCCCATAGGCAATTCAATGGAGGCATTCCCGGAACCTTCAGACATGTCGGAAACGTTATAAATCAAGTTGGCAACGCAGTCTTCAACAGCGTTCAGCCATTCGTCTTCTGTTAGGCCGTATTGCGTGATAGCTTTGTTCTTGTCGGCAAGAATGAGTTTGTACAAAGCGTAAAGGGCGAATGTGTAGCTGTTTGCCCAGCTGGTCGTCTTTACGTTTTTCAAAAAGCCTTTGTCGTTTGTGACGAACCAGCCGCCTTCGAAGCAGCCGGCGCAGTTTTCCATATATTCTTGAGGTGGAGCCGTTTCACCTTTGTCGCCAATTTTTACTCCTGATGACACTAAGTTTCTGGTACGGATCATGTCATCGGCGTATTGCTTGTCTCCGGTGGCGTAGAGAAGGGCTACAGAGGCGAGCGCCATTTCGTCGTAAAATTCGTTGTTTCCGTTGTATGCTTGGCTAGACCAGCCTGCTGCTGAGGTGTTGTTCTTGATTTGCTTGTCACCGTCATAGGTGCTTTTGCCTTGAGCGATGGCTTTTGCCATGCTGTACATTTTTTTTGCGACCATCAGGCAACTGTCTGCAAAAGCTTCGTATTCAGGATAATGTTCTTTGAACATCTTGCCAAGAATGGCAAGACCTGCGGCTGTTTCGCCGCCAACATTTGCTCCAATTTCGCCTAAGCGGACCATTCTAGAACTAGGGCCGCCACGGTCTGTTGCTGATGGCGAACCATCTACCGGGAGATCGTCCTGATTTTCCGGGCGTCCCCACCAACTGTGGTCAGAACCTTTTGCTCCAATGGAAAGTGCCATATCATCGATGACGCCTTTTGCTCTTACAAAAGAGCGGAGTACAAAATCGGCTCCGTGCTTAGCTTCGCGGAGCATGTCCGGGACGCCGTCGATTCCGCCTGCTCCGTGGTTGAATTTATAATGGTCTACATCTACATCCGGGTTTGTAGCCGCCATGACCGCAGTGACCATAAAGGCGTACATCTGGGTTTGGGATTCTTTCAGATGGTCGCCACAGTCATAGTAACCGCCTTCGAGTGTCCCTGCCATTGAAGCATCGTAATGGTTTCGAACTTCTGCTTTGTCGCCGACGGTTACTGCACCGGCGCCATCTTTAGTGTGGCTTGCTGTGTGAAACCAGGAATTTCCGTAACCGCTGCGGTTGATTCCGTAGAATTTGATGGTGGCGTCCTTGACCATGGTATACACCTGGTCGGAAATGATGAATGTGCTTGAAATTTCGTTGCCGACCTTGATGCGGAGGCGGGTTTCTGTGGGAACCCCTTGCGGAATATTGCCTATCATGATGGTGCCGGATTGGCCGGTAATATCCACTTTGTACCGCATCTGGTCATTTGTGGCGGCATTTGTGCCTGCGACAATAGTCCAGTCAGAGGATGTGGTATGTCCGGAAGACTTTAGTGTGCCGGTAATCGTAGGGCTAAAGGACTTGCCGTTGACATCGACAATTTCAAAAGTCGAGGCTGTTCCAATGTAGTAGAATTGACGTTCCTTGTCGCTTTCGAGATAGCCTGCCTGGTTTACGCGGATTGGCGACATGTGGTAATTGATGGCGTCGAGATAAGCCTGATTTAGCGTATCTACAATATAGGCGTTCGGCGCATAAAAAGGAGTTGTCCTGATTTTGGGGACGGTGTTTTTTTTATGGGTGACGGATGCGTCGTAATGATCAAAAACGGTCGTGTCCCATGTCAGCGGGAATGTTGGTCTGATCAAATCGTAAGGCGTGGGTTGCTCTTGTTGCGCTACAGTTATACCTACAGCAGCACACAAAGCCCACAGAAAGCTCTTGATTTTCACGATTCCTCCTTAATGTAAAATAGGGCAAAACAAGTTTTGCCCTCTAACAGTATTTTCTTGAATATGAAAATAAGTTATTTATCTTGAAACACATTAGAATAAATTTATTTCTGTTCTCAAGTCGTTCCCCGTTTTATGCAAATTTTTAGTGCGCGTGTCATATATTGTATTTTATGATTTATGTATGTTGCTTGTAAGATAAGGAAACGAAACAAAAAAAGACCGTCGCATGGACGGTCCTTAAATTTGCGGTTAAGCTTTTTAGAAAAGCTTATTAGTCCCCGGTGAAGATAATCACGAGAACAGAGGCGATGAATGCTGCGGAAACTGCGATGAATTCCCACGGATTGTCCATGACGGCGGACTTGGCGGTGCCAGTGGTTTCGTCTTCGACTCTCTTCTGTTCTTCTTCGGCTTTGGCCTTGGCTTCAGCTTCGGCGGCCTTCTTTTCTTCTTCGGCTTTGGCGAGAGCAGCGGTATCTACCGGGGCTTCGGTCTTGGCTTCGAGAACTTCAGTGGCTTCAGCGGCCTGAGCCTGGGCTTCGGCAGCCTGGGTCTGGACCGTGGCCTTGGTGGAATCGACTACGCCCTGAGCTTGAGCCTGAGCGGCGTCAACAGTGGCTGTTGCCTGATTCTGTGCAGCAGCGGCTTGGGCCTGAGCATTTTCGACAGTCTGAGTTGCCGTGGCAGAAGCTTGAAGAGCCTGAACCTTGGCGCCATCGACGGTTGCGGTAGCCTGAGCCTGAGCATTAGCGGCGGCATCGGTAGCCTGGGTCTTAGCGGCATCGGCTGTGGCGACAGCGTCAGAAGCCTGAGCCTTGGCGGCATCGACAGCTCCAGTAGCCTGAGTCTGAGCGTTAGCAGCGGCGTCCGTGGCTTGGGTCTTGGCGGCGTTTGCAGCGTCAGTTGCCTGAGTCTTTGCAGCAGCGGCAGCGCCTACGGCCTTAGTCTTAGCGGCAGTGACCTTGCCCTTAGCAGCAGTAGCCTTGCCCTTTGCGGCGGTAGCTGCGCCAGTGGCCTTGCCCTTAGCAGCAGCGGCGGCGTCCGTTGCCTGAGCAGCCTTGTCCTTAGCGGCTGCGGTGGCATCGTTAGCCTGAGCCTTTGCAGAAGCGACAGCGTCAGTAGCCTGGCTCTTTGCAGAGGCGGCTGCATCAGTAGCCTTGTTCTTTGCGGCGGCGGCAGCGTCCGTTGCCTGAGAAGCCTTGTCCTTAGCAGCGGCAGCAGCATCGGTAGCCTTGTTCTTTGCGGCGGCAGCGGCATCCGTTGCCTTTGTTGCCTGAGCCTTAGCGGCAGCAGTGGCGTCATTAGCTTGAGCCTTTGCAGCGGCAGTAGCATCGTTAGCCTGGGCCTTAGCAGCGGCGGTAGCGTCGTTAGCTTGAGCCTTTGCAGCAGCAGTGGCGTCCGTTGCCTGAGTCTTTGCGGCGTTCTTGGCTTCTGCGGCCTTTGCTTCTGCCGCAGCCGGAGCGTCAGCAGCTTTTTCTACCTTGGCGGTAGCTGCCTTCGTAGCAGAAGTGGCACCTTTTAGGGATGGAAAGGCAAAAACCATCGATGCCGAAATCATCGTGGCAAGCAGAATTTTTTTCATTATTCAATCCTCTTGGAAAAAGAAGTTTTTGTTTTTGCTATCAAAAATAATACATCTTGTGTGATTTTTGTCATGTGAAAAGGAAAAAAGGTCAAAAAAAATGGCAAAAATGGGGGATAATGTGTTGAATTTGGGCGACAGATGGGGGGTACAAGAACTTATAAATTGGAAAATAAGGCCTCTCGCGTAGCTTACTTTGATGCTTTGCTTTAACTTTTATGCCCATACCTTATATCTAACTAATAGTCACAAAATTTGACGAAAGAACGGACCTTTACCCCTACAGAGAAAGATGAAAGATTTATTTTTACTGTCGAAGTAACGAAATATGGTTATTAGTAGTTGGTTATTTGACCAATGACAATAGACCAGTCCATTAACTATCAACTGCGCCCCTGGCGCCCAAACTACTATGGCATTCAAATACGAAGCTACCGTCCAGCACGGTGAAGATACTACCGAATACGTCAATCTCGGCAAGGAAGGCGTTTCCGTCGCCGAATTCGAAGGCAAGAAAATTCTGAAAATCGCCCCCGAGGCGCTTACAAAGATCGCCCAGGCCGCTTTCGAAGAAGTTGAATTCTGCTTGCGTCCGGCCCACACGGCCAAGGTCGCCAAGATTCTCCAGGATCCGGAAGCTTCCGATAACGACAAGTTTGTCGCCCTCACCATGCTCAAGAACGCATGCGTTGCCGCTAAGGGCATCCTCCCGTTCTGCCAGGACACCGGTACGGCAATCTGCGTTGCCCACAAGGGCCAGCAGGTCTGGACTGGTTTTGACGATGCCGAAGCGATTTCTGAAGGTATCTACAACGCTTACACCACGAAGAACCTTCGCTACAGCCAGATTGCCCCGCTTACGATGTACGAAGAAAAGAACACGGGTTGCAACCTCCCGGCTCAGATCGACATCCACGCCGAAGAAGGTGCCGAAATGAAGTTCCTCTTCGTCGCTAAGGGCGGTGGTTCTGCTAACAAGACTTATTACTGGCCGATGACCAAGGCGCTCCTCAACCCGAAGTCCTTGGAAAAGTTCCTCGCCGAAAAGGTGAAGACTCTCGGTACAGCCGCTTGCCCTCCGTACCACCTCGCCATCGTGATTGGCGGTACCTCTGCCGAAATGAACACGCACATGGTGAAGCTCGCTAGCTGCGGTTACCTCGACGATATTCCGACGAGCGGTTCCGAAGGCGGCCGTATCTTCCGCGACCTCGAAATGGAAGAAAAGGTTCTCCACATTTGCCAGAAGACGGGCATTGGCGCCCAGTTCGGCGGCAAGTACCTTGTGCACGATGTTCGCGTGATTCGCGCTCCGCGTCACGCTGCAAGCTGCCCGGTTTCTATCGGCGTGAGCTGCTCTGCTGACCGTAACATCAAGGCAAAGATTGACGAGAACGGCCTCTGGCTCGAAAAGATGGAACACCATCCGGAAAACTACATCCCGGCTGGCAACGCCGTGAACCTCGCTCCGGCTGTTGAAATCGACCTTGACCGCCCGATGAAGGAAGTACTCGCTGACCTCACCAAGTATCCGGTGAAGACTCGCCTCTCCCTCAAGGGCACGATGATTGTGGCTCGCGACATGGCCCACGCGAAGATTGCCGAAATCTTCGACAAGCAGGAACGCGGCGAAGAACTTACGGACGAAGAAAAGACTGTGCTCAAGGTCGTGTCTGACCACCCGATTTACTACGCCGGCCCGGCCAAGACTCCGGCAGGCATGCCGACGGGTAGCTTCGGCCCGACGACTGCAAACCGCATGGACCCGTACGTGATGCGCTTCCAGAGCAAGGGGGCTTCGATGATCATGGTCGCTAAAGGCAACCGCTCTCAGGACGTGACTGACGCCTGCAAGAAGTACGGTGGATTCTTCCTCGGCTCTATCGGTGGTCCGGCCGCCATTCTCGCTGAACAGAACATCCTGTCCAACGACATCGTTGCCTTCCCAGAACTCGGCATGGAAGCCATCCGCAAGATTACCATCAAGGACTTCCCCGCATTCATCCTCGTGGATGACAAGGGCAACAATTTCTTTGAAGGACTGATTTAAAGGATGTTGCCCTTGTGCCAAGCGGATGCGGCTCGTATTAACGAGCCGTAGAAGCGCGGAGTATTTGGCGTCGTAAGTTCTTTAATGCGATAGCCAAATACGGAGTCTCATTGGGGTAACAACTTCTTCGAAGGCCTCATTTAGTCAGATATCCACCCTTTCAATAGAAACGCCCCGCAAGCTAGAGCCTGCGGGGTGTTTTTTGGGTGTGTGGAGGAGTCTTATTTTGTATTAGAAATTCGAGCCGTCTTGTTGCTTGTCTTGATAACGTAAATGCCGCCGGGCAGGTTTATACGGACTTTATCCCAGACGCTCCGCATTGTGCTTTCGGTCGCTTGGAACGTGGTCACGCGGTTTCCTAGAACATCATATACTGCGACTGTCTTTGATGCTTTTGCTCGCTTGTTGAACTTAAGAGATTCCGTTTTGGGTGAGGCGATTGCAAATTCAATCCAGTCAAGATTGAAGTATGGCTTATCAATCTTTATTTTTAGCACATGCGTGCCTTCCGCGATTGCAGGCGCGGAGACTGTAACTGTTTCGAATTTTTTCCAGTCGCCGGTGTTCGGGACCATCACTGTGGCGACGTTCTTTTCGTCAACGAGCACGGAGAAGAACGTGCTGTCGCTTGGGGAGGCGACGCGCGCCGTGAGCGTGAGCGAGTCGTTCTTGGACGCTTTTACCGTGTAACGTAACCAGTCATCGGCATAACCCCAGCCGTAAATGATGGCGCCTTCTGCGCTGTCGAGGCCTGCGTTGTCTTCGCGGTAGAGGCTGTTTTCGTTTTCGATATCGCTATCCAGGAATCCGCGGCCGTTGCCGCCTTTATCATAGTTCTCGACTTCGATTTTTCCGGGGATGGTAAGTGTATCTTTGAACGGTTCAATTTCGACTTTTTTGGAAATGTCAATTTTGCTTCCGTAACCGGCGGCGACGATGTTTGCCTGTACCAAATCATCAACAGAATCGGGCGGGTTTCCGATAGTCATCACACCTTCGAAGAACGTTCCTGCACCGCCGTCGCTACCGTCACCGCCATTGCCGAGCACGATGGCGCCCTGTAGCTTGCGTGGGCTATAACCTCTTTTGCGCGGTCCGTCCCACATGGTGTTGAGGGCTCCTTTTTGTGCACTGCCGCCTTTGAGCTTGAATGTGCCGTCGTTCGGGCCTTTCAGCATGGCGGTCACATAGTCTGCTTCAATAGAAAGTGCGTCTGGCCACGGTGTTGTATGGGTCTTGCCCCATTGCCAACCAGCGTCGTTTCCTTTGAATACACCGTCTTCCAAGTCGGCGGCAACCCACGGACCATTGCCCTGCCCTGGGCCGCCCCAGTCCTTGTCGCTTCCGAAGTAGATGCATTCCATGGTTCCAGGGCCGTCATCGTTACCGGTTGTTTCTGCGTTTCCGTAGTTGAAACAGCACAAGTCGTTGTAATGTCTGCCGTCAACGACCATGTACATGGATTCTTCTTCGTCGCCGGTGGCTACACCTTTGGTATTGTTATTGCGGTAACCGGTGGCAGACCAGGCGTCGCGATAGAATCCGTATGCCCTGCGCCCGCTGATGTAAATCGGGGCCCTGTTGGCATCCGCTTCCTTGGC
>Ga0310697_10001505_pt1 | contig 27010 bp, 24 predicted proteins | sample 172DNAGHGlowgp2_FD_203883 | JGI IMG/M metagenome (GOLD analysis project Ga0310697, IMG submission 203883) | Sheep rumen microbial communities from Palmerston North, Manawatu-Wanganui, New Zealand - 1728 DNA GHGlow gp2 (v2) (version 2) | ecosystem: Host-associated > Mammals > Digestive system >...
TCGTCTTCAATACCGAGGTTTATTCCAACACCGGCGGCCAGGCCTCCAAGGCCTCCAACATCGGCCAGGTGGCGCAGTTCGCCGCGGCCGGCAAGGAGATCAAGGCCAAGAGCCTCGCCGAGATCGCTATGACCTACGGCTACGTTTACGTTGCCCAGATCGCCATGGGCGCCAACAAGGTTCAGACCCTCAAGGCCATTGCCGAGGCTGAGGCGCACAAGGGCCCGTCCCTCATCATCGCCTACGCACCCTGCGAGATGCACAGCATCAAGGGCGGCATGACCAACTGCCAGAAGGAAATGGACAAGGCTGTCAAGTGCGGCTACTGGAACCTGTTCCGCTTCAACCCGGACGCCGAGAAGCCCTTCACGCTCGACAGCAAGGAGCCTGCCGGCGGTTACCGCGAGTTCCTGATGAACGAGGCGCGTTACAGCCGTCTGACCCGCGAGTTCCCGGACAGAGCCGAGAGACTCTTCACCGAGAACGAGGAGGAAGCGAAGAGACGTTACGAGCATCTCATGAAGCTCAAGGCCCTCTACGAATAATCCGCAAAAGCGCATAAAACCTGAAACAAGGCGTTGCCTCAATATAGCGAAAGCTATTGAGAGGCAACGCCTTTCTGATTATGCCGCAAAAAAAGGATCATACGCCTGCACTGTCTCAAAACGTATAAAAATACAAAGACGTAGGGGTCGATCCCCAGATCGATCCGCCGAGCAACGTACCTTGTTAGCAAATGGCGGGCCGATGAGGGCATCGGCCCCTACGACATTCATTTTATGAAGGGCTATCTCATTTTGAGACAGCCCCGTATTGTCATTTTCGGGAATCGCTTGCGTGACCGTTCTTTCGGTGCGCTTCACAGGGGTGTGAACAGCCCGCGCAGTTATGATTGCAGCTTGCGCAGTCATGGCAGCTGCCGGCCTTGCCGGAGCGTATCGCCCGGACGGCGAAATACACCATCACGCCGACAAGCAGAAGAATGAGAATATCCCAGATGTTCATGTGTCCGCTCCGATCAGAACAGCGTGCCGAGCAGACGCACGATCAGCGCCGCGACCCAGGCCACCGCGCACTGCCACAGCACCACATAGACGGCCCACTTTCTGCCGAGCTCCCGCTTGATGGAGGCGATGGCCGCCACGCAAGGGGTATAGAGCAGGCTGAACACCAGAAGCGAGGCCGCGGTGAGCGGCGTGATCGCCTTGCCAACGCCCCCGGCAAACAGGAGTTCCATCACGGACACGACGCTCTCCTTGGCCATAAAGCCGCTTATAAGCGAGGTGACGATCCGCCAGTCGCCCAGACCCACAGGCTTGAACAGCGGCACCAGCAGACCCGCCACGGCGGCGAGAATGCTGTCGTGGGAATTTGCCACCATGTTGAAGCGGAAGTCGAAGCTCTTGAGGAACCACACCACGATGGTTGCGATCAGGATGACCGAGAAGGCGCGCTGCAGAAAGTCCCGCGCCTTTTCCCATAAAAGCTGGAAGACGTTGCGCGCGCTGGGCATGCGGTAATTGGGCAGCTCCATCACAAAGGGGACGGCCTCGCCCTTGAAGAGCGTTTTCTTGTACAGCAGCGCTGCCAGGATGCCCGCCACGATGCCGAGCAGATACAGGCCCGTAATGATCATCCAGGCGTTTTGCGGGAAGAAAACGGACACAAAAAAGCTGTAAATCGGGAGCTTTGCCGTGCAGGACATGAAGGGCGTGAGCAGGATGGTCATGTGCCGGTCACGGTCGCTGGGCAGGGTGCGGGTGGACATGACCGCAGGCACCGTGCAGCCGAAGCCGATGAGCATCGGGACGATACTGCGCCCGGAGAGGCCGATCTTGCGCAGGAGCTTGTCCATCACAAAGGCCACGCGGGCAATGTAGCCGCTGTCCTCCAGCAGGGAGAGGAAGAAGAACAGCGTCACGATCAGGGGCAGGAAGCTCACCACGCTGCCCACACCCTCAAAAATGCCGTTGATTACAAGGCTCTGGATAGCCGGGTTCACATTCCCTGCCTCCATGGCCCGTTCGACAAGATTGCCCAGGGACTCGATCCCTTCCGCCAGCAGGTTCTGAAGGAAGGGGCCGATGAGGAAGAAGGTCAGGAAAAAGACCAGACCCATGATGGCGATAAAAACAGGGATGGCGGTATATTTGCCGGTCAGCACGCGGTCAAGCTTTTCGCTGCGCACATGCTCCCGGCTCTCCCGCGGTTTGATGATGCAGGCGTCGCAGAGCTTGCGGATGTAATCAAAGCGCATGTCCGCAATGGCGGCGCTGCGGTCAAGTCCGCGCTCGGCCTCCATCTGCACCGCGATATGTTCCAGCAGTTCCTTCTCGTTCTGGTCAAGCTCCAGCTGCTCCAGAATCCCCGTGTCGCCCTCCAGCAGCTTGCTGGCCGCAAAGCGCACGGGAAGCCCGACCCGGACTGCGTGGTCCTCGATGAGATGGCTCACCGCGTGCAGGGCCCTGTGTACCGCGCCGCCGTGATCCTCGGCACCGCAGAAATCCTGACGCAGGGGCTTTTCCTGATATTTGGCAACGTGTACCGCATGGCGCACCAGCTCGTCCACGCCCTGGTTCTTGGCAGCGGAGATCGGCACCACCGGCACCCCCAGCATGGACTCCATACGGTTAATGTCCACGGTGCCGCCGTTGCCGGTCAGCTCGTCCATCATGTTCAGGGCGACCACCATCGGCACATTCATCTCCAGCAGCTGCATCGTGAGATAGAGGTTTCGCTCCACATTGGTGGCATCTACGATGTTGATGATGGCCTTGGGTTTGTTCTTGATCACGAAGTCGCGGGAGACCAGCTCCTCGCTGGAATAGGGGGACATGGAGTAGATACCCGGCAGGTCCGTGATGGAGGTGTCCGCATGGCCGCGGATCACGCCGTCCTTGCGGTCCACCGTCACGCCGGGAAAGTTGCCCACATGCTGGTTGGAGCCGGTGAGCTGGTTGAAGAGCGTGGTTTTGCCGCAGTTCTGGTTGCCGACCAGCGCAAAGCTCAGCACCGTCCCCTCCGGCAGGGGATCGCCCGTGCCCTTGGGGTGGAACTTGCCCTCCTCACCGAGTCCCGGATGGGCGGCGGGCCTGCGCTTTGCCGCTTGCTGTGGCCTTGCGGGGGCGGCCCCCAGCGGCTCGATGCCGATGTTCTTCGCGTCGTCAAGGCGCAGCGTCAGCTCGTACCCATGCAGGCGCAGCTCCATCGGATCGCCCATCGGGGCAAGCTTCACCATGGTCACCTCGATCCCGGGGATCAGGCCCATGTCCAGAAAATGCTGCCGCAGCGCGCCGTCGCCGCCGATGCTTGTAACGCGGGCAGACTGGCCCGCCTTCAATTCGTTCAGCTTCATAGCTTTCTCTTTTCTTTATGGTATCGTCCCTATTATACCAGCAAAAAGTTCCTTGTAAAGCAATTAGCTTTGGCTAACACGAACTTTTTCCAGAAAAATCCGAGGAGAGTACAAAGCAGGTGCCGCCTCTCAACAGCTTATACGCTGGTGAAAGACGGCACCTGCCGTGCTTTTTCTGTTTTCAGGGACCCCGGTTATGCTTTCAATCCAGCAGCCGGCCCTTTTCGCCGGTCTGGATCCGCCGGACCTTGCGGGAGGTAGTCTTCTCAAATTCCGTATCCCGCAGGCGCAGACGGACAATGCGCCTTGCCGGGGGAACGGCTTTGTTGATCTCCTCCACCTTTTTGCGAAACAGCGCTTCCGCCTTCGCAGCGTATTCCGGGAAGGGATAGACCTCCGCCGTGATCTGCTCATTCTCGGAGTAGACCATGATCTCAGCCATCCACTCACTGCCCGCAAAGCGGTTTTCCAGCTCTTCGGGAGATACGTTTTCACCGTTAGAGAGGATGATGAGGTTCTTTTTCCGCCCGGTGATATAGATGCGCCGATCCTGGATATAACCGAGATCGCCGGTCTTCAGCCAGCTGTCGTCGGTGAACATTTCACGCGTGGCCTCTTCGTTGTGATAATAGCCCAGCATCACCGAGGGGCTCCTGACCAGAATCTCACCGTCTTCGATCTTGACCTGACAGCCCCTCACAACACGCCCAACATCCTCCCCGGTGGAGGGATCGGCCTGACTGGAGGAGGCAATGCGCGGGGAGCATTCCGTCATGCCATAGCCCTGCAGAAGCGGTACACCCATCTTTTCGTAAGCCCTGGACAGCTCCGGCGAGAGGTAGGCCCCGCCGCAGAAAATGACCTTGAGATCCTTCCCGAATACCGCAAGCCCCGCAAGACGCATCGGCAGCAGCGGGTTCTTTTTCTTTTCCGCCATGATGCGCCGATAGATCGTCTCCGCGATCAGAGGCACGAGCAGGAGCTTTGTGGGCTTAAAAAGCTTGATGTTCTGCACAAGGCGCATGGGGGAGTCGTTGATGCAGAGCGTCGCGCCATAGCGCAGGGAGAGCAGCACATCGCAGGTGAGGCAGTAGGCGTGATGGATGGGCAGCACGGAAAGCAGCACGTCGTCGGCGCTGCCCTCGTTATCGCAGCAGGTGGCGTTGTCGATGAGATTGGCATGAGAGAGCATGACACCCTTGCTCTTTCCTGTCGTGCCGGAGGTATAGAGGATGCAGGCGCAGCTTTGCGGATCAATGCTTTTCAGCTCACACGGCCTTTCCCGCTCCAGAAGCTCCGGCAGGGAGAAGCACCCGTTCTCCCGCGAGAAGCAGACGAAGGCCTTGATCTGCGGGCAGGAACTGCGTATCGCATCCATCAGCGGCAGAAAGCGCCGGTCATAGAAAAGAACGGTCACATCAGCGCGGTTAAGATTGTCGGTGAACTCCTCCGGACTCAACTGCGGGTCAATGGGAACCGCGACATTGCCGTCAATGACCGTGCTGAGAAGACAGGTGATGTAAGCGATGCCGGAAGAACCGAGCAAGCCCGCGTGGATCGTGTCCGTGCCCTGACGGCGCAGGAAGGAGGCCACCCTGCGGCTGTCATCAAGAATCTCGCCGAAGCGCTTTTCCACGATTTCCTTTCCGGCCTTCTCGCGCAGCCAGACCTTATCCGGCCTCTCTGCGGCGGCGAGCACCAGCAGATCCTGAAGCGTATGCAGTTGAGCGGTTTCCATAGCCTGCGCCTTACGCTTTCTTGCTCTCCAGGTAAGCGACAATGTCGCCGACCGTGTGAATATCGGTCAGCTCACTTTCGTCCACCGTGATGCCAAATTCCTCCTCAAAGTCACCCATCATGCTCATGACGGCAAAGGAGGTGAGCGCAAGATCCTCTGCCAGTTTTGAATCCTCATGGATTTCCGAGGGGTCAAGATCTACGTAGCGGGTCATGATTTCTTTTACTTTATCCAGCATGGTAATTCCTCCCTTGTATTACATCCAATCGAGGATCTCCCCGATGGTTCTGGCGGGGTCTTCGATGCCGCGGAAAATCGCACGGCAGAGGTAGTAGTAAAGCTTCTCAATTTCGTCGAGGGACACGGAGTTTTTCTCATACTCAAAATGGAAGCTGAAGCCGTTGTCGGTGGGGCGGTGCATGACGGTGACATAGATAAGCTGCATGGCAACGCCGTTGGAGTACCACATGCTCTTGAAGTTCATGTCCGGGAGCTGACGGCCCTTCAAAGAGGCGGCGGACACGGGCTGATAGGTCAGCGTTGTGCACTCATAGCCTGTTCCCTGGGGGCAGCCGTAATGGGCAGCGGTCTCGCCCATATAGCGGATGGGATCGTAATTGGCGTGGCGCAGGAGGGCGTTTTCCTTGGCCTGGATGATTTTCAGCGCGTCCATGAAGCTGGTCTCCGGCTCAATGATTGTGCGCAGGGGCCAGAAGTGGATGCGCGTGCCGCCGGACTGACTCTCCAGCAGGGTGCCGCGGCGGGCAACGGCGTTTTTCACGCTCACATCCTTTTCACCGCCGGAAAATTTGGAAAAGCAGGTGCGCAGCCCCAGCAGCAGGATCACAGCCACCGGGATACGGCTCTCCTGGCTGAAGCGGAGCAGAGCTCTGGAGGGCTCGTCCTCCAGCTCGTGGACCTTGATGTCGGCCTCAATATCCCCAGTGCCGTAGCAGGCGCGGAGATTGGGATTGCCCATCTGCTCCCGCAGCTCCAGAAGACGGTTGCGGGGGCTGAAGGGGGTATAGATCGGCTCCGGCTGCTCCAGCTGTTCCAGCCAGAACTTGCGGTCGCGCTCCATGGCGGGACTGTTCTGCTCATAAGCCAGATCCAGCTTGAGCTGTGCCAGATAGCTCTTGGGCGGCTTGGGCGGCTCGATATTCTCAAACTCCCGCGAGCAGTATAGATTCAGCACATAGCTGTAAAAGCTTGTGATGGCGGTGGAGTCCATGGTCATGTGATGAACCTTCATGTACAGGCCGTTGTAGTAGTTGGGCAGTCGGATCATCACGATCTCATTCATGGGGCCGCCGTCCATATGGATGGGGATGCGGCTCCAGCGTTTCATCTCTTCGTGGGCGTCCTCCTCGCGCCAGCTGGAGAAGTCCACAAGCTTGATTTCCCGATCCTCTGTCGGCACCAGGTACTGTACCAGATTTCCGTCTTCGTCCTTGGTAAAGCGCAGGCGCATGGACTCATATTTCTGATACCCGTCGCGGATGCACTCCCGCAGAACGTCAAAATTCACCTTGTCATACTGAATGTAAAAGCCGGTGGCGATGTTCAGAAGCTCCTCTCTCTGACAGGCAGAGACGGTATAGAAGTGGATGCGCTGCGCCGCGGTCAGCGGATAGGTCTGTACCACAGCGCCGTTGAAACTGAGCTCTTTCATTTCTCTAACGCCCTTTCTAAAATATGTCTATTCTCCAAGTGCGTCGGCAAGGAATTCCTTCTCGGTCTGCTCATACAGGGGCAGGTTCTCAAACACGCTGGAGCCGTGCCCAGCGTTCTCCACAAACAGCAGGCGCTTTTTGGAGGGGCATGCGTCGAAGTTCTTCTGACTCATCCAGGTGGGGACAAATTTATCCTCCTTCCCGTGGACAAACAGAACCGGGACACGGTTATTCCTAAGTGCGTCCAGCGTGGAATACTCGTCGAAGCGATAGCCCGCGAGCCGCTGTGAATAGATGCCGTTGAGCCTGATGATGGGGGCAGGCGGCAGGTGATAGTCCTTCTGAATGACATGGGAAAAGATATCGGCGGGGGAGGTGTATGCGCAGTCGGCAATGACAGCCGACACGGTCTCCTGAATTTCAGGCAGGCCCAGCGCCATCAGCACGGTTGCCCCGCCCATGGAGGTTCCGTGCAGAACGATCCGGACATCCTTGCCGAAGCGCTCCCGGCCGTAGCGCACCCATTCCAGCGTGTCGAAGCGGTCAAGAATGCCGAAGCCGACATACTTTCCGTCACTTTCGCCGTGAGCGCGCAGATCCAGCAGCAGCACATCATAGCCCTGCTCGTGGAAGAATTTCGCGTGGGTGGAATTGTCTATGGCGTGGCTTGTAAAGCCGTGGTGGAGAATCACAAGCCTGCCGCGGTGCTGCCGGGCGGCGAGGTAGAGCGCGTGCAGGTTCAGCCCGTCGCGGGAGCGGATGAAAATATGATCCAGGCGCTGCTTTTCCATCCATTCTCCGACAGGGGCCATTTTGACGGTGTATTCATTCATCTTTGCCCTGTCGGCAAATTCATCAATGATGTCCTGACTGGTACCCTTGGGGCGTGGAAGCGTCTTTGTGAAGAGCATCACAGAGGCAATGCCGGTGGTCAGTCCCGCCGCGCCCAACACACCGCCTGTGAACAGCATGGTTTTCTTCTTTTGATTCATAGGATCATCCTTTCATCCTGCCGGCAAAAAGCATGGTGCAATTTGCGATCTCCGTACTTTTCAGGTTGGTTAAATCCATATAATTATACATAAAAATGAATATATTTACAATAGCCGGGATAAAAAGAATGGGAAAAGCCGCCGTTATCCTGCGCGCCCTGCGGCTGCGCGGGCATATACGCGCGGTTTTTGCACCCTCCCGGGATTATTTTGCGATTCCGTCCTGCAGGAGATTGGTGAACTGCAGCGCCCTGCCGAGATCACCCTCAGCCTTGAGGCGGCCCTCGTCATAAGCCTTGACCGGATCAAGCTTCCCGCGGGTGAGCTTGGAGAAATCCGCGTCACTAATTGTGATGGCGCATTGCCTGTCATAGTATTCGTAGGGCTCGACTGAAATTCGACCGTCCTTGACCTCAACATAGAAAACGCCGTTTTCTTCGCCCACAATGTTGATCTGCACGGCCAGAAAATCCACCTGAGAGATATCGGCCTTTGCTGCCAGATCCCTGGCACGCTTCAGTATGTTTGCAAATTTCATCAATTCTTCCTCCGTAATCCGTTATCGCTGCCGGGAAACGGCATGCTTTCAGCCATTGATACAGCAGGCCAAGGCCTGGCTGACCTTTGTTTATTATACCATAACGCTCGTATTCCACAAGCGTAGTTTCGGAAGGAAAAAGGAAAAGCACTTGAAATACGCCCGGCAGCTTGATATAATGCAAAAGTATTCATGTTCTTCTGGATGCATATACTTGATCTGAAAGGAAAATTCAACATGGCATGGTACGATGAAGCTGTATTTTATCACGTCTACCCGCTGGGGCTTACCGGGGCTCCGAAACAGAACGATTACGGTGAGCCGGTACATCGGCTCAACACGCTGCTGCCCTGGATTCCGGAGATGAAGAAGGTCGGCTTCACGGCCCTCTATATCGGCCCGCTCTTTCAATCTGTGGGCCACGGGTATGAGACCACCGATTACAGGCTTCTGGACAGCCGCCTCGGCACGAACGAGGATCTGAAGAATTTCGTTGCCGCCTGTCATCGGGAGGGCATCAAGGTCATCTTTGACGGGGTGTTCAACCATACCGGACGCGACTTTTTCGCCTTCAAGGACATTCAGGCCCACCGCGAGGCTTCGGCCTATCGGGACTGGTACTGCAACGTGAACTTCTGGGGCAATAATGAGTATAACGACGGCTTTTCCTATGACAACTGGGGCGGCTTCAATCTGCTGGCAAAGCTCAACCAGCGCAATCCCGCCGTCCGGGATTATATCTGCGACGTGATCCGCTTCTGGGTCAGCGAGTTTGACGTGGACGGCATCCGCCTTGATGCCGCCGATGTGCTGGATTTCGAGTTTATGAAGGCCCTGCGCCGCACCGCCGACGAGGTCAAGCCTGACTTCTGGCTCATGGGCGAGGTCATCCACGGCGATTACTCCCGCTGGGCAAACGAAAATACCCTGCATTCCGTTACGAACTACGCCCTGCACAAGGCGCTTTACAGCGGGCACAACGATCACAACTACTTTGAGATCGCCCATACGGTCCAGCGCACAAGCGGCCTGGTGCCGCCCCATATCAAGCTCTACAACTTTGTGGACAACCACGATGTGGAGCGCATACATACCAAGCTCATAAACAAGGCGCATTTTCTGCCGGTACATATCCTGCTCTACACCCTGCCCGGCATCCCCTCGGTCTATTACGGCAGCGAGTTCGGCATTGACGGGCGCAAAGAGCGCTATTCGGACGATTCCCTCCGTCCCGCGCTCGATCTGGAAAGACACCATGAGGATTATCTGAATAACCCCTATACCCAGCTCATCACCGCCCTGGGAAAGATCCACAGTGAGCGGAAGGACGACCTGGTCTGGGGCGACTACCGTCAGCTTCACCTAACGACGCAGCAGTACGCCTTCGCGCGCGGAAAGCTCATCGTGGCCGTGAACAACAGCGACGGCGAGGGCTGGTTCAATGTGGAGGCCCAGGCCCCCTCCTATATCGGCCTTCTGAGCGGGAAGCGGATCGAGAGCAGCGGCGGGCGGCTGAATTTCAGCCTGCCAGGCTGCGGCGGTGACATCTTCGCCCCGGATGACGGACAGGCGAAGCCGGAAGCACCGACACTTGCCGCCAAGCCCGCACCCGCAAAGCCGGAAAAGAAGCCGGAAGCCAAAGCGCCCGAGGCGAAAAAGAATGCCCCGAAGGCGGCAGCCCCTGCGGAGAAGAGTGCGCCTGCGAAGTCCGCACCTGCCAAATCCACGCCGGAAAAAGCCGCAGCTGAGACGCAGCCCGAGGACGTGGAGATCCCCAATATCCCCTATGATCAGATGACGGTCGCGCAGCTCCAGGCCGTGATCTTGGCCAAAATGGCAAAGAACGGCCCTGTCACCGCGCAGATGCGCCGCGATGTGCTGGAAAATATCTGGCACAACTCCCTCGTAAACTGGGCCAACAGCTTCCGCTGATATAAGCTGATATAAAATAAACCTCTGCCGACAGGGCAGAGGTTTATTTTATACGATTTCCCGGTACATGGCCGGGGCATCGGCCTTGGAGACGTTGTCGGCCACCTGGGTGACCTCCACCTTCAGCGTGCGCTGGCCAAAGGCAATCTCGATCACGTCGCCCTCCTTGACCTGGTAGCTGGCCTTGGCCTGACGGCCGTTGACAAAAATGCGGTCCGTGTCGCAGGCCTCGTTGGCCACGGTGCGGCGTTTGATAAGCCGCGAGACCTTTAAGAACTTATCCAATCTCATGACTGCGCTCCTTTGAGAAAAACAGGACCGCCTCTCCGGGAAGGACAGGCGGTCTTTACATTGCAGTGATAAATTACTTCTGAACCTTTGCAACAGCGTCCTTCAGAGCCTTGCCGGCCTTGAAAGCGGGGATGCGGCTTGCGGGGATCTCGATCTCTTCCTTGGTTCTGGGGTTACGGCCAACGCGGGCATTGCGGGTCTTGGTCTCAAAGGAGCCGAAGCCGACGAGCTGAACCTTGTCGCCCTTGACCAGAGTATCGGCGATGACTTCAAACGCGGCGTTGACAGCCTTCTCGCTGTCCTTCTTGGAAAGACCGGCCTTTTCTGCGACTGCAGCAACCAATTCTGCCTTATTCATTATCAATTCCTCCTGAATGAACTATGGCCATATGCCATGATATGGTGAGTTTTCCCGTAATTTCAGCGGATTACTCACAATGACACGATCTGCCGGGAATACACGCAGATCGAAAGCAAATAGACTCTACCATACTTCTTCATATTTCGCAAGTACTATTTAGACATTTTATAGGGTTTATGCCGAATTTCAGCGCATATGGAGGATACGCGCGATTTTTTCGCCGCCGGGGATGAGCTTCATGTCCTCCTTCGTCACCGCCTTGAGGATAATCGCGGCGACCATATAGACGACGACGGCGGCAAGGATCGCCGCGCACATGGCAATGAGCGTGCCGATCCGGCGCGAGTGCATCAGGGCGCGCTGGCACAGGCCGAATATCCCCCAGGCGGTGAGGCCCATGAGGGCGCTGGCGGCGAGCGGAGCCGTGAAGACCCGCAGCAGCCGGGGCCGATGGTCCAGCGTGCGGCACATGAAGATGTAGTCCATCACCGCCATCGCGCAGTAGCTGCACAGCGTGCCCACCGGCGCACCGTAGATGTTGATGTCGGGCCGGGCGACCAGGAACCAGTTGATGACAATTTTGATCACACTGCCGGTAATCAGTGTCACCATGGTGAGCTTCTCGCGTCCGGAGGCCTGGAGAATCGCGTTCTCCATCAGCACGAGACAGACAAAGAAGGACGCAATGCCCATTACCCGCAGAAGCCCCGCGCCCGCAAGGTGACTGCCGGGATAAAGAATATCCATAATGGGCTTTGCCAGCACCGCAAGTCCCACGCCCATGGGGATGGCAAGAAAGGCGGAGATGCGCATGGAGTCCTCCGACACGGAGGCCGCAGTCCTGCGCTCACCCTTTGCGATGGCCCCGGAGATGGCGGGGACGATGGAGATGGTCAGCGGCGTGATGAAGGCAGCGGGGAGGTTAAAGAGTGTCTGCGCCTTGCCGTAAACGCCGTAGAGCACCTTGGCCTGCTGGTAGTTGCACCCGGCGGCGCTTTGCAGGCGGTTCATGCAGAGCTTGGAATCCACACTGTTGAGAAGCGCCATGATGCAGGCGCCGGTGGCGATGGGAATGCCGATGGAGAGAATGTCCCGCACAATCTTGAGGGCGGGATCCACAGGCACACTGTCGTCCGGAATATTGGCGGGAAGCGTATAATGCCGCTGCTTATAGATGATCATATAAGCCAGTGACACCGCCGAACCGATGGAGACACCGAAGATCGCACCCGCCGAGCCCATGGGCAGGGCCATCGGATCACCCGGACGGAACGAGCGCAGCACCAGCACCGCGATCACAAGACCGGAGACAACCTTGAAGAAGACCTCCAGCACCTCGTCCACGGTGGTGGGCAGCATGTTGCCGTTGCCCTGACAGTAGCCGCGATAGGCTGACACGATACACACCAGCAGTATTGCCGGCGCCATGGCCCGCACGCTGGGGGCCGCGTCCGGATTTTCCAGATACTCGGACGCAAGCCAGTCGGGGAAGCAGAACATGATGAGCGCGAAAATGAGGCCGATCACCGTGAAGGTGACCAGGGCCACACGGAAGATCTTCTCCTCCTGCTTTGCCCGGCCGTTGGCATCCGCCTCGGCAACCATTCTTGACAGGGCCACCGGCAGGCCTGCCGTGGCGAGGGTAAAGAAGATGTAATAGATGCTGTAAGCACCCATGAACATCGAATAACCCTCATCCCCGAGAATATTGCCCAGGGGGATCTTGTAGAAGAAGCCGAGAATTTTCATGATGATGACGCCGACGGTGAGAATGGCGGCGCCGTGCATATAGTTTTGACCTTTGGTTTTAGCCATGAAAGCCTCCGAAAACAGGCATTTGCGAACGAAGCTCGCAATTGATTACATTTCCTCCAACAGGCACCGTGCGACGTGAATGCCGCTGGCAGAGGCGTGGGAGAGCGAGTGGGTCACGCCGGAGCAGTCGCCGATCACGTAAAGACCGGGGCAGCAGGTCTGCAGGCGCTCGTCGATCTCCACCTCCATGTTGTAGAACTTGACCTCCACGCCGTAGAGCAGGGTGTCGTCGTTGGCGGTGCCGGGGGCGATTTTGTCAAGGGCGTAGATCATCTCAATGATGCCGTCCAGGATGCGCTTCGGGATCACCAGACTCAGGTCGCCGGGCGTGGCGGCGAGGGTCGGGGCCACAAAACTCTCGCGGATGCGCTGCTCGGTGCTGCGCCGACCGCGCACCAGATCGCCGAAGCGCTGCACGATCACGCCGCCGCCCAGCATGTTGGACAGGCGCGCAATGCTCTCGCCGTAGCCGTTGGAATCCGTGAAGGGAACAGAGAAGTGCTTGGAGACCAGCAGGGCAAAGTTGGTGTTTTCCGTATGTTTGGAGGGGTCCTCGTAGCTGTGACCGTTGACGGTGACGATGCCGTTGGTGTTCTCGTTGACCACCACGCCGTGGGGGTTCATGCAGAAGGTGCGCACCATGTCCTCAAACTTCTGCGTGCGGTAGATGATTTTGCTCTCATAGAGCTCATCGGTCAGATGGGCGAAGATTTCCGCCGGAAGCTCCACGCGCACGCCGATGTCCACGCGGTTGGAGAGGGTGGGGATATCCAGCGCCTTGCACACGGATTCCATCCACTTGCTGCCGCTGCGGCCCACGGAGATCACGCACTTGCGGCAGGTAAAGCTGCCCTTGGCAGTGACAAGCTCATAACCATCGTCGAGGCGCCGGATCTCGGTGACGGCGGTGTCAAAGTGGAAGTCCACCTTATCCTTCAGCTCGTTGTACAGGTTTTCCAGCACCACATAGTTGATGTCGGTCCCCAGATGGCGCACCTGCGCGTCCAGCAGGTGCAGGCCGTTTTCCAGGCACATGCGCTTGATGCCGGTGTTGGCGGTGGAATAGAGCTTTGTCCCCGCGCCGCCGTGGCTGGTGTTGATGGCGTCCACGTACTGCATCAGTTCTATGGCCTGGGTTTTGCCGATATGCTCATAAAGCGTGCCGCCGAACTGATTGGTGATATTGTACTTGCCGTCGGAGAACGCGCCCGCGCCGCCGAAGCCGCTCATGATGCTGCACGTCTTGCAGCGGATACAGGACTTGACCTTCTTGCCGTCAATGGGGCAGCGGCGCTGATCCAGGGGCTTGCCGAATTCCAGCACGCCGATCTTCAGGCCGCGTTCGGCCTTGGCCAGCTCATAGGCGGAGTAAATGCCGCCGGGCCCCGCGCCGACAATGATAACGTCGTAATTCATGATTTACACTCCTTTTATGAAAAAAAGAAACCCCACATTCCCAAAAACCGGGAAAATGGGGCAAAAACCCAACATAGTTCCTTCGTGATAATACCACGAAGGAACTATGACTGTCAAGTAGCCGCGCCGCCTTTCCGGGGTGCTTATTCGCTGGCATCCGGGGCGTAGACAGGGCCGTACTCATACGTTGCCGTGACTGTGGAGGCGGCGCCGGGGGTCAGGAAGGTGGCGCGCTTCATGCGGCCGTTCTCGTCATATTCAAAGCTGGTGCGGCTGACCATGGCGGCGTCCGGGTTGTAGCGCTCCTGCTTGACAAGGCGGTCCCCCTGATACTCGTTGATCAGGGTATAGCTCGTGCCGTCCTCGTTCTGGATGGAGGTGAGATTGCCGTGCTCGTCATAGGCGGCGGAGCTGCGGTAGTCGCCCGTGTTCGCATCCAGCCCCGTGCGGTACTGCACGCTCCCGTCCGGATAGAATTCATACTCATAAACATAGGAGATCACGTCACCCTGGCCGAGATAGCTGCCCTCGTCGTCATAACGCTTGCCGACCTGGCTCTCCGTGACCGTGTAAAAGCCGTTGTCTTCATAGCTGTATTCGTAGACGCGGTCCTGCATGCCGGGGTAGGCGGAAAAATGCTCGGTCTTCTCGGCAATGCGCCCTTTGCTGTCATAGCGATAGCTGGTGGTGAGCGGGCCGTTGCACTCGAGATTCAGGCTGACCTCCTCGGAGAGAAGACGGTCAAAGAAGTGCGCGGCGATGAACGCGCTGTCGCGGTAACCGCCAAGTGCGCGGAAAACATCCCGTGCCTCGGCAAAGCTTTCACCCGCGATGAGAGAGAGCCCCTTGCGGTAATGCGCCTCCTGGGCAAGCTCGGCGCTGTCGAGATAATTGCCCAGATCGGTAAACGCGTCGTAAGCGTCGTCCCAGCGCTCGTTTTCCAGAAATTTTTTCGCGCGGGAATAGGAAGCGATCTCCGCATCGGCCTTTTTCGCCCTGGCCGCGAGATCATCCGCGTCCCGGTAATGCCTGACCTTATCGAAGAGCGCGGCAGCCTCGCCGTATTTCTCCTCGGCGTAGAGGCGCGCGGCCTCCTCATAGATGGCCTGCCGCCGGGTGGTGTAGGCGTAGACACCCGCAGCCAGTGCGGCGATCACGATGATCGGGATCACCACATACAGGATGCGCCGCAGAAGTCTCCTGCGGGCCTGCCGCCGGGACTCAATCAGCGCGTTCTGCGCGGCCTCCGCATTGAGGCGCAGGGATTTGTTTTCCCGCAGCAGATCCACGTTCAGGCACTGCTTGCAGTGCTCCAGCGTCTGCTCACAGCGGTGGCATGTTTCGCCCTTGCGGTTGATTTCCCCGCAGGTGCACATCCACAGATCCTGCGTCTCCAGCGGTACAAAGCGGCTCTGCTCGCCCGTCTCCAGCCGGTACTGGCGGATAAGCTCCTTGTCAAAAAGCCTCTGGTTCAGATCCGCCTGCCGGGGCAGGGGCTTCCATGCCGCGCCGTCGCCGAGATAGCGGCTGCCGTTGGAAAAGGAAACGGACAGCAGCTGCACCGTAAAGGTGCACGCCTCCGCAGACTGCATGCGGATTGCCTCTTTCGAGCCGAAAAGCGTGTCGCGCGCGGCGTTGAGGTTCTCGTAAACATGCTCCTGCCGACAGAGCTCCGCCCCGGCTGCATCGCAGCCGATCACAAGGATCTTGACAGCGTTGATGGTCTTGGATGAGATGCTGCGCAGCTTGAGCTGGGCGACGACCTGACGGTTTGTGTTGTCCATCAGCAGCGCGCCGGCCGCAATGATCAGCGGTGAACCCGGCGCATAAAGATCTTCAGGCAGAGAAAAGAGCCGTGAATAACGTTCTGCCATAGTTTGCGCCCCCTTTAATCGTACATACAGGGTTACATAACATAGCTCAGTATAGCATTCCCCACGCATGAATGCAAGCTGCATTTTCCGGTAATCCGGGATAATTCACAGATTGTTTGCACCTTCAGACCCTTTTTGCCCTGCATTTTGTATAGGACAGGCGCATATGATGCAAAGAAAACAAAGGAGGGGAGCGGCGTGAACAGATTTATCAGGAGGCTTGCGGTGCTGCTGGCCGCGGCAGGGGTTTATCTGATGTCGGCGGGCAGCGCCTGTGAAAGCCTGAGCACACGTTTGGTCGAAAGACCATGGGAAGAGCGTATGAAAAATGTGACGCTGGCTGAGCTGCGCTCCCCCCAGAAAGCGGCGGCTGCGCCGGTCATGCTGCATACGCTGAGCGCGCCGCCCCGTCAGGAGCAGCCCGAGCCCGCGGCGGCAGAGTCGGGAGAAGAAACAGTCGTGGAGACGACCATCGAAGGCGGCATGCGCATCAAAAACGAGACGGGCTACTGGGTGGACGCGGCCCAGATCCTTTCAGACGGCCCGGGACTCACCCTGCCGGCAGACGAGCCGCAGATCCTCATCATCCACACACACGCGAGCGAGGCCTACACTCAGTCCGGCGCGGACCGCTATTCACCCAGCGACTTAAACCGCACCGAGGACACGCAGTTCAACGTCGTGCGCATCGGCGACGAGCTGACCGAGATCCTGACCGAGGCGGGCCTGAACGTCGTGCATGACCGGGGAATCTACGACTACCCCAGCTATACCGGCTCTTACCTGCGCACGGAGGCAGCCATCGGACAGTATCTGGAGAGCTGCCCCGGCATCCGTGTGGTGCTGGATATCCACCGGGACGCCCTCGGCTCCGGCGACGTGGTATATAAGACCATGGCGGAGGAGGAGGGGGCGGCGGCAAGCCAGATCATGCTGCTTGTCGGTACGGACGAGAGCGGGCTGGAGCACCCTTACTGGCGCGGCAACCTGGCCTTTGCGATGTATCTGCAAAACGCCGCCAACAGCGCCTATCCGACCCTCATGCGCCCCGTGTCGCTGGTGTCGCAGCGCTATAACCAGCAGCTCACGCCCGGCTCGCTGATCGTCGAGGTGGGCAGCAGCGGCAACACCCTGCGCGAGGCGCTCACAGCCATCCGCCTCTTCGGTCGCGCTATCGCCCCGGCGCTTCTGGACCTTGTGGAGTGGTAGCCGAATTTGCTTTACAAGCGGCGGGCTGTATGATATAGTTACATTGTGCACAACATTAACAGAAATTGTCTGTGATATTTTTACAATAGGAGGAAATCTATTATGAAAAAATGGGTATGTTCTGTCTGCGGTTACGTCCATGAGGGCGATACGCCCCCTGAGTTCTGCCCCATCTGCAAGGTTCCTGCCTCCAAGTTTGTGGAGCAGGCCGGTGAGATGAGCTGGGCCGCCGAGCATGTTGTCGGTGTCGGCAAGGTCTTCGGCGCGGATGTCCCCGCTGACGTGCAGGAAGAGATCATCAAGGGCCTGCGCTCCAACTTCGAGGGTGAGTGTTCTGAGGTCGGCATGTACCTCGCCATGGCGCGCGTTGCCTACCGTGAAGGCTATCCCGAAATCGGCATGTACTGGGAGAAGGCCGGCCTGGAGGAGGCCGAGCACGCCGCCAAGTTTGCCGAGCTTCTGGGCGAGGTCGTCACCGACAGCACCAAGAAGAACCTGCAGATGCGCGTCGACGCCGAGAACGGCGCCACCGCCGGCAAGACCGACCTTGCCAAGCTCTGCAAGAAGTACAACCTCGACGCCCTGCACGACACCATCCATGAGATGGCCCGCGACGAGGCCCGCCACGGCAAAGCCTTCAAGGGCCTGCTGGAGCGTTATTTCAAGTAAAAACCTTTTAAGCTCCCTTTGTGAAAGGGAGCTGTCGCGAAGCGACTGAGGGATCGATCGTCTTGCAGTCACGTGTGAGTTCGATCCCTCCACCGCTGCGCGGCCCCCCTCCCTTTTTCCAAAGGGAGGTTATACAAACGAAAGGAGAAAACCAAACATGAAGTACGTCTGCAATGTATGCGGCTGGGTCTATGATGAGGACGAACAGGGCACAAAGTGGGAAGACCTGCCCGACGATTTCACCTGCGAGCTCTGCGGCGTCGGCAAGGACGAGTTCACCGCCCAGGAGTAATCATACATAAAGAAAACGCGGCGTTTCGGCGCCGCGTTTTTCATACCTGTTTTGCCTTCAGAAAGCTGCTCTTTGCCCAATCTACGGCCTTCTGCATCAGGATCGGTACCAGCAGCCCCGCCGCCAGATAGAAGATGAAAAAGATCCTGCCGCCGGGAGCGTAGAAGTAGGAGAGCTCGGATTTGAAAAGTCCCATGTCGAAATCCTGACAGCGCCCGGTGACGGTCTTCAAAACGGCAAAGCCCGCCTTGACCGCCATGAAGCCCAGATACTGGTTGACCATGATGGAGTAACTGTTCGAGGCGATGGCGTTCAGCCACGGCCCACGGCCGAGGGACGGCTCCAGAATCTTTGCCGCGCGCAGCCAGAAGGCGATGGGGACAAAGCCGACGATAAAGGGCACAATGCCGCCTTCAATAAAATCGTCACAGCGGGAGGGCGTGTAATAGGGGATGCGCCCGCAGAGAATGATGATGAGATACTGCGCGAGAAACACAAGGACAAAGTACGGCCCATGGGACAGGCGATCCCAATCCTCCAGCACGCGGCGGTAGAAGATGCCGAGACCATAGAAGGGGAGAAAATACAGCGTGCGCACCACAAGCAGCTCCCAGGCGCGCCGAAAGCCGTGCTGCGCAAGCCACACGCCCAGCGCGCCCAGCAGCAGACTCAGCACAAAGGCCGCCGTCTCGCGCCGCCGGGAGCCGGAGACAGGACAGAGCCTGCGGAAAAGCACCGTCATGCACTCCACCAGAAACAGCGGCACCACAAACCAGGCGCCCATGTTGTATTCAAACTGCGACCCCTCATAGAGCGGCATGGACACAAGCGTCTCAAAGGAGGGCAGAAAACCGATGGTGAAGCCGAAGCGCCGCGTCACCACGACAAGCAGCGCATAAAACAGATTCCACAGGTACATCGGCAGAATCAGGGTCCGAGCCTTGCGCGCCAGAAAGCCGGGGAGATCCTGCGTGTAGCTGTCCTTATAGAAATAGCCCGAGCAGAACACAAACAGCCCCATGTGAAAGGCGTAGGGCGGGAACCAGTCATAAAACAGGCTGACGCCGCCGCCCTCCGCGTGCCCGGATACGACAAAAATCATCCCCAGGGCGTATAGAAGTCGGAAACGATAATCCACGGTGCTGCGCTTGTGCTCCATTGCGGCCTTCCTCTTTTCCACGCTGCATTCTTTTCAGCATTGTAACCCGAAAATGAAGCCAATGCAAGTACAGGTAAAAGAGGAAGACATTCTTAATTTACATAAATATTTCCTCAAAGCGCTTGAATCCGGAAAAATCACGCGCTATACTGACAGCACAAAAAAGAAAGGAGATCACCGCAATGGATTTTAATGAAATGATGAATTATGCCCTCAGCTGTGTGACCCAGAAATACGCCGACTTCAACGGCCGCGCAAGACGCATGGAATTCTGGAGCTTCACGCTCTTCACCGGCGCGATCAGCCTTATTCTCAACATCTTGTATGCTACCACGGACAGTACGATCTTCGGCATCCTGACCGGCGTTTTCAGCCTGGCTGTCTTTGTCCCCGGCCTCGCGGTTTCCTGGCGCCGCCTGCATGACATCGGCAAAAAGGGCACCTGGTACTTCCTCAACCTGGTTCCTGTTGTCGGCTGGATTGTCCTGCTTGTCTGGTATTGCCAGGAGGGCACCCGCGGCGACAACGAGTTCGGCCCCGATCCCAAGGCATAAGTGATATAATTATGTAAACTAAAAAGCCGCTCCCGAAAGGAGCGGCTTTTTTTATTTCGTCAGGGGGCAGCTTCGATGCCCTTCATGCAGCGCTTGTCGGCATACATGGCCTTGTCGGCGCGGACAAAGACATCGTCCGGCGTGGTGTCACCGGCGGTGCGCACGGCGACGCCCTTGGCAATGAGCAGGCGCTCCCAGGGATTCTTGCTGCCGCGCGTTTTGTCGATCTCCGCGTTCAGCTGCGCCACAAGCGCCTCCCGGCGCTCCAGGTCTTCGCCCTTCAGCAGGGCAACAAACTCGTCCCCGCCGATGCGGAAAATGGGACTGTGCTTGAAAACCTGGCAGATCAGGCGGCAGCAGTTGACAATGTATTCGTTGCCGCGCTCATGCCCGTAGCGGTCGTTGATGCGCTTGAGATCGTTGAGGTCGAACATCGCCATGCCGAACTCTGCCTTGCCCCATTCCAGCTCCTCCTGCAGCTTGAGCATGCTGTGGTTGTAGGCTGTCTTGTTCTTCACATGGGTGAGCGGATCGGTAAAGGCCATGTCCCGCATGTTGTCCAGATACTGCCGCAGGCTGCTGACGGTGACCTCAAACGAGCGGGTCAGGATGCCCACCTCGTCATCGGTGGGCTTGGGCAGCTCCACATCCATGTTCCCAAGGGCGATCTTCCGCGCGGCCTGTGTGAGCTGCTCCAGCGGGCGGGTAATGCGATTGGACATGGGAATGATGACCAGCACGGCCGCCAGGCACAGCAGCAGAGCGACCACGATGATCACCCGGATAAGAGCGACCATGGGCGCCTTGATCTCACTGTTGTTTGCGGTGAGCAGCAGCTCCATACCGTTGTTGAGCTGGAAGAAGCTCAGAGTCTTGCCGACACCGTTGTAGTGATAACGAAAGCAGGGGTGCGCCTCCGAGGCGGTTTCCCAGCGGAAGGCGTCCGGCAGGGGGGCAAGCTCCGGGCAGTGCTCGATCAGATTGCTGCCGATCGCAAGCTCGGGGTGGTAGTAGATTTCCCCGCTGTCGCTGCATAGAAATGCATAGCCGCTGTCATAGGCGCGGATGGAGCGCACATTGGAGATGACCACATCGAAGTCAATGTCCATGCCGGCAATGCCCCAGAATACCCCGTCCCGGAAAAAGGGGACCACATAGGATACCATATAGATATTGAGATTCCGGTTGAGATAGGGCACCATCCAGAGTGAATGCCCGGCGGCCTGCGGCGCATAGTACCAGCCTACATGCTCGGTGTCCGAGGGGTCAAAGAGCGAAAGATCCGTAAGGGGCTCCTTGACAAAGAAATCCCGTCCGGGCCGCTTGCTGTAAAAGAAGCCGTCGTTGTGTCCGGTGACTTCCCGGGCTGTTCTGAAATAATAGGCGCAGACGCCGCGGGTGATCTGGGCAATCTCGCCCATGCTCCTTTCGGCTGAGCGGCAAAGCTCAGCGGTGAAATGCTGATCGTGCAGCGAATCCACGGAGGGGAGCTGTCCGTCGATCATTTGACAGAACAGATTCACGGAGGACTGAATGCTGTCGATCGTGTCGTTCAGCTTCTGCCCCTCCACCCGACAGCTCAGGTTCAGGATCTCCTGGGAGGACTCACCCTGAATGTGCGAAATGCTCCACAGGCCAAGCCCACCGATCAGGACGACGCACAGGAGAATGCTTGTCAGATTCAGTTGTAGAAATTTCCCGCGTATCGAGCGCATTTTCATTCACCCACCAATCCTATGCCTATTATGCAGGGAAATGAAATAAAAATCAATTGCAGAATTGTATTTCCCGGCGGGTGCTGTTGAAAAAACTGGAGGATCGGCGTTGAAAAGCGGTAGACAAGGAAAGATGCTTGTAGTAGAATACGGCTATAAAAAACCAGCTTTAGCAAAGAAAAGGAGAAATTATCCATGCTTACAATAGAAAAACTACGCGGCTTCGGCGCAAAAACGGACGAGGGACTTGGCCGCTGCATCAACAACGAGGCGTTTTATTTCCGCATGATTGATCTTGCGGTAAAGGACACGGGCTTTGCGCAGCTGGAGGCGGCGCTCAAGGCCGGAGATCTGGACGCGGCCTTTTCCGCGGCGCACGCGCTCAAGGGCGTGATGGGAAACCTGGCGCTTGAACCGATTTACCGTCCGGCGTCAGAGCTGACGGAGCTGCTGCGCCATAAGACGCCCGGAGATTACGACGCGCTGCTGCGCACGATCCTTGAACAGCGGGAGGCGCTGATCGCCCTGATGGCGGATTAAGAAAAGGGTGCTGCCTCAAAATGAGGCAGCACCTGAACGAAGAGAAATGCCGTAGGGGCCAATGCCCTCATTGGCCCGTCGTTTTGCCGCATTGCGCGGCCTTCGGCGGGGCGATCCGGGGATCGACCCCTATGTTTTTTCGGTAATCTATGTTTTGTAACGCGCCAATTAAGGGATCATACCGGGACGGGATTTCCCTCAATCTGATTCTTTCCGGCGCGCTTTGCGGCGTACATGCGCTTGTCCGCGATGGAGAAGAGCTTGCGCAGGTCGTAGTCGTCTGCGACATGACCGGTGACATAGCCCACGGAATAGCCCGCGCGGGTATCGGGATGATTCTTGTCCAGCGGGGGGCTGAGCTCGAAGATGGCGTTGATCTGGCTGCGCAGCGCCGTTTCGCCGGCGTCCGGCAGGATCAGCAGGAATTCGTCCCCGCCGTAGCGGTAGCAGTGCTCCTGCCCAAACTGATCGGCAAGGTTGCGGCCTGTGACGCGCAGGATGCGGTCGCCCTGATCATGGCCGTAGCTGTCGTTGATCGACTTGAAGTTGTCCACGTCCAGCATCACCACATACAGGTCCCTGCCTATGTAGGTGTTGAAATCATGGCGCAGGGCCAGGCGGTTGCGGATGCCCGTGAGCGCGTCGTTGAGCGACAGCTCTTTAAGGAGCATATTGTCCTCCTGCAGGCGCTGGGTGAGATCGTCAATCTCGTTGAACGCGCGCATGGAGCTGCGCTTGAGCTCGCACACGAACAGCAGCACCACCACAATGCCGATAATAATGACGATCAGCTTCTCAAAGTTCAGCGCCGTATAGTGAACAAAGCTGTGGTCGGTGGAGAAAAAGTACATCGAGTACACAAGCATGAGCGCGCCGGCCAGCAGCCCGCCGTTATAGCCGAACAGCGCGGCACTTACCACAAGACCGGCAATCAGGATCATGTTGGGGTTGGGGATGTTGAAATGGACGACGACCAGGATCAGCACCAGCATCATGGCCGCGGAGATCAGCAGCTCCTGCCAGAGTGTGAGCTTCAGCTCCATGATAAAGTAAGGCCGATGAACACTTTCCGCTTCACGCCCCGTGAAACGTTTTTCATCTCTCATATATTTCAGGACAACTCCTTTTTTGCACAATATCGGCTCCAAATCTTATATTATATCACGATGCCACTGAATTGCAAGCGAAAGTTTTCAAATGAGCGGAAGACAGATTTTGAAATCGCTAAAAAAACCTTTAGGAAAATCTTGCAAACGAGAAACAATAATGGTATAATCGAAGTTACCAAATTGTAACTAATAGTCAGGGGAGGATATACTATGGCCTTTTATCGGCGTCTGGGTGAGCTGCTGCTCGCGGCGGGCACGATTTCACAGGAGGAGCTGGATCGCGGGCTTGCTCTTCAGAAAACGCAGAAGGGCCGTCTGGGCGAGGTTCTGATTGCAAACGGCATCATCACGGAGGATCAGCTGATCGAAGCGCTGCAGATGCAGCTCGGTATTGAATATATTGATCTCAGCAAGGTCAATATCCCGACGGAGCTTGCCTCTGTTGTCCCGAAGAATATTGCCAAGCAGTACTCGGTCGTGCCTGTGCGCGTGAAGAAGGATGAGCTGTATCTCGCCATGTCCGACCCGCTCAACTTCTACGCCATTGAAGAGGTGCGCAAGGCCGTGCGCAAGAAGGTGGTGCCCATGGTGGCCCACAGCGCCGCAGTGGAGCGCGCGATTCAGGTGCTCTACGGCAATGAGGGCGCGGCCCGCGCTATCGAGGAGATGAAGCGTGAGGCAGCCGCCGGGCAGGGGAACGATACCGCGACGACGGACAGCTCCTTTGCTGCCAACCAGATCGACGATTCGGTCAACAACGCGCCGACGATCCGCCTGGTCAACTCCATTATCGAGCGCGCCATCAACGAGCGCGCCAGTGATATCCACCTGGAGCCGCGCGAGGCGGAGATGGTGGTGCGCATGCGTATCGACGGCTTGATGCGCATGATCCTCACCGTGCCGAAGGATCTGCAAAGCTCCGTCATTTCCCGCATCAAGATCATGAGCGGCCTGGACATTTCCGAGCGCCGCATCCCGCAGGACGGCCGTTTCAACGTCCGCATGAAGGATAAGGACATCGACCTGCGTGTCTCGACCCTGCCCACGGTCTACGGTGAGAAGATCGTGGCCCGTCTGCTGGACAAGTCCGGCGGCAACCTCAATAAGGACAATATCGGCCTGACCGGGCACGATATGGAGACCTTTAACAAGATGATCAAGTGCCGCAGCGGCGTGCTGCTGATCGTGGGCCCCACCGGCAGCGGCAAGTCCACCACCATGTACGCCATGATCGGCGAGCTCAACAAGCCCGAGGTCAACATGGTCACGCTGGAGGACCCTGTCGAGTACAATATTGACGGTGTGAACCAGGTTCCCATCAACGAGAAAACCGGCATGACCTTTGCCAGCGGCCTGCGCGCCATCCTGCGTCAGGACCCGGACATCATCGGCCTCGGCGAGATCCGTGACGGTGAGACGGCGGAGATCGCCATGCGCTCGGCCATCACGGGCCACGTCGTGATTTCCACCATCCACACCAATGACGCCGTCGGTACGATCGAGCGTCTGGAGGATATCGGCGTGGAGCCGTATCTGGTTGCCAGCGCCCTGCGCGGCGTTATTTCCCAGCGCCTGGTGCGCCGCATCTGTCCGCGCTGCCGCACGGCCTATACGCCGGACGAGGATGAGCTTATGGATCTGGGCCTTCCCCCGCAGGAGGGACTGGTGTTCTATCGCGGCGCGGGCTGCCCGAGCTGCTTCGACACGGGCTTTCGCGGGCGTATCGCCGTGTTTGAGATGCTGGTCATCAACTCCCGCGTGCGCCGCATGATCGCCGACGGCGCGAGCCGCGGCGATATCGAGCAGGAGCTCAAGAAGCCGGAGAACGGCTTCGTCTCCCTGCGCGAAAACGCCATGCGCCTTGTGCGCGAGGGGATTACGACTGCCAGCGAAATGATGCGCGTGGTGAGCGAGGACGACTGAGGGCACCAAAAAAGCCCGCCGTTCGGCGGGCATTGGCGTCATCGGAACATCAGCTTTCGTTTGCCGCTGGGGTTCAGGTCAACCACAATGTTATTGAGCTGCTTGCAGCAGTCACATACATCGGGGTACATCGCGTATACGCAGTCGGGCGGCTGCAGGTCAACACCGTAGTGTTCCGCGATGCATCGTCTGCACACGGTATCCCCGAGATTCTTCCGGATTGATTTCATGTTTGCCATATCGATGCACTGTTCTCCGTTCCAAAATTAGTTCAAAAGATTTACACAATTCTTACTGTTTCAGTATATAATAAAAACGCCAATAAGTCAATGATAAATCCAAGCTGAATTTCAGAAAATATTCAGCGAAAATGCAAAAAGGAGTCGATTCCTATGATCACAATTGAAGGACTGGTCGCGCAGGCCAGACAGGACGGCGCGTCCGATATTCATATTATTTGCGGTTTGCCGCCGAAATATCGCAAGGACGGTCAGATTGAAAACATGTGTGACGAGGTGCTGGATGAGAAGGAATGCCTGCGCCTGGCCCGCGATCTTGCCGGTTCGGACGAGGCTTTTGAAAAGCTCATGAAGAACGGCGAGCTGGACGCCGCCGCCACCTATGCGGGCAACCGCTGCCGTATCCATGTGTTCAAGCAGCAGGGGGTGCCGTCGGTTGCGCTGCGTCTGCTGCGCGAGGAGATCCCTGACCTGACTAAGCTTGGGCTGCCGCCCGCCGCGCTGGACCTGCCCAACCAGCACAAGGGCATTGTCCTCGTCACCGGTGAGACCGGCTCCGGTAAATCGACGAGCCTCGCGGCAATGATTGATTATGTCAACCACCATCGCAAGGCGCATATTGTCACGCTCGAAGACCCTGTGGAATACATGTACAAACCGGACATGTGCGCGATTAACCAGCGTGAGGTAGGCAAGGATACCAAGAGCTTTTCCGAGGGCCTGCGCGCCAGCCTGCGTGAGGATCCGAACGTTATCCTCATCGGTGAGATGCGTGACAAGGACACCATCGAGACGGCCATTACCGCCGCCGAGACCGGCCACCTTGTCTTCGGTACCCTGCATACCGGCAGCGCCTCTGACGCGGTGGACCGTATCGTGCAGGTCTTCCCCGAGGCGATGCAGACCCAGATCCGCCTGCAGCTTTCCATGTGCCTCCAGGCGGTGCTGACGCAGCAGCTTGTCCCCAAGAAGGGCGGCGGCCGCGTCCTCGCGTGCGAGCTGATGATCGTCACGGACGCGATCCGCAACCTGATCCGCGCTGGCAACACGCCGCAGATCGCAAACGCGGTCGCCACGAGTTCCGCCATCGGCGGCCAGACCATGGACCAGCATCTGATCCGTCTTGTCCGCAGCGGCCAGATCACCCGCGAGACCGCCATGCAGTACGCCCACGACAGGGAGTTCGTCAAAAAGAACGCGATCTGATGCCTCCCCTGTAAGGGGAGGTGGCCGCAGGCCGGAGAGGTATATCCCTCGAAAGGAAGTGACAGCATTTGGAAACCTATAAATACACGGCCCTGTCCCACAACGGGCAGAAGGTGAACGGTGTTATTGAGGCCTTCAATGAGATGGACGCGGTGGACCGCATCAAGCAGAATCACAGCGTCATCATCAAAATGACCCCCACCAAGGGCGAGGGTGAAGGCTTCTTCAACATGGAGATCGGCGGCAACAAGCTCAACAACAAGGCGTTCATCGTCATGTGCAGCCAGTTTGCCATCATTCTCGGCGCGGGCATTCCCATCGGCCGCACCGTGCAGCTTATCGCCCAGAAGACCACGGACAAGCCGCTCAAGAGGATGCTGACCCATGTGGCGGAGGACGTGGAGGCAGGC
>Ga0310697_10001507_pt1 | contig 27009 bp, 15 predicted proteins | sample 172DNAGHGlowgp2_FD_203883 | JGI IMG/M metagenome (GOLD analysis project Ga0310697, IMG submission 203883) | Sheep rumen microbial communities from Palmerston North, Manawatu-Wanganui, New Zealand - 1728 DNA GHGlow gp2 (v2) (version 2) | ecosystem: Host-associated > Mammals > Digestive system >...
TCTACCGCATACCTCAAGGCTCACATCGCTTTCGAGGTGGTGGAACGCTCGCCGTACATCCTTCAAGGAGACAATCCTGTGCCCGAATACAATGGCATTAAGCTAGCCGACGCCGAGACGTACGGCGGATCCGTCATTTGCAACTACATCAGCCGTCGTGAAATGGACAATGCAAAGGGATACAAGTTCTTGGACTTCAATTCCGTTTATCTCCGCGGCTCAACGGGTAACAACAACCTCCGCTATCGCTATGGTATCACGGAATACCGATTCGACCGTACCGACAACAGCTCCTCCAACTATGGTGCTGTCTCAATGGGTATTCACCAGCGCGGCTGCGGCATCCTGAAGCTGGACGATCGTGAAACGACCTACAACTACGTGGACCAGATCAACAAGATGCTCAAGCTCTACGAAGGACAGGAAGAAGACCTGACCATCGACGAAATCTACGATCCCGCGAACTTGCGCAAGGTGCAGGTGGCCATTGCTGACCTCATCATCGATGAGATGGCATTGGAGACGGCTTTCGAAGGCAACCGCTTCTTCGATCTCCTCTGCTACAGCCGCTTCCTCGGAGGCACCAAGGGCGTTGAACGATTTGCCAAGCGTGTGTCTGAACGCAAAGGCACGCCCGACGGAGCACTCTATTCTCACCTGCTGAACCAAAGCAACTGGTATTTCAAGCTCCCATAGTGACGGACTGATCGAAGACCTTGGTGTTCCAAGCGCAACACCAAGGTCTTCCAGACAGAACACCTTGGTGTTCCAAACGAAACACCAAGGTGCTTCGACGAGAGCAGTTAGGAGGCTCTGAGAAGTCAACTAAGGGACTTTCAAAGGTCAACTAAGCGACTTTCAAAGGTCACCTATGCGACACAAGGAAATCAGCCAAGAGAGATTGGATTCTCGCCTATATGAATCGACTGTTTGACCCGCGTCAAACAGTCGATTTCTTTATATATGCACTTTTTTGCCTTAAAGTTTGGCTTGAAAGACATTTTTGTGTATCTTCGCACACAAATTGCAACTAACTAAACCAAAAAGAAGACAATGAAAAGAGTATTTCTCGTCCTGTTCGTTGCGACTATGTCGCAGCTGACCCTCCATGCTCAGAACCAGAAAGAGGCATGGCTGAACCCAAACATCACGCGTGTCAACACCGAAGCGCCCCGCGCCTCATTCTTTGCCTACGAAACCGCTGACAAAGCGGCCAAGGGCAACAAAGGAGCCAGCGACCGCTATTTCTCTCTTGAAGGCAAATGGCGTTTCCGCTTCGACCTCAACCACAACGACGCACCCGCCGACTTCTTCACGCTGAAGTACGATGACTCACAATGGGTGGACTTCCCCGTGCCCGGACTCTTTGAGTTCGAAGGCTATGGCGACAAGATCTACAAGAACGTCGGCTATTCCTGGGACACGCAGTTCGACTCCAACCCACCCTATGTCGAGGAGCGCAACAACTACACGGGTTCTTACCGCAAGCTCGTCACCATCCCATCCACTTGGAAGGGACAGGACATCTACTTCCACGTCGGTTCTGCCACCTCCAACCTCGAGGTGTGGGTCAATGGCAAGTACGTAGGCTATAGCGAGGACTCCAAGATGGAGGCTGAGTTCAACCTGACCAAATACCTCGTTCCCGGCAAGGAAAACCTCATCGCTATGCGCGTCATGCGTTGGTGCGACGGCTCCTATCTCGAGGATCAGGACTTCTGGCGCTTCACAGGCATCGCTCGCGAGGTCTATCTCTATGCACGCCCCAAAGCACACATCAAGGACATCTTCGTCCATCAGAACCTCATCAACAACTACAGGGACGGCGAATTGAAGGTGGACATCACAGCTCCCGCCGCCAAGGGCTACATCGTCGAGGTCGCCCTCACCTCCCCCTCCGGACAGCCCGCCGGCAGCACCTCGATTAGCGTAGGCGGTGGCACCGCCACCGCATCCCTCACCATCCCCTCCGTCAAAGCATGGAGCGCCGAACTCCCGAACCTCTACGCACTCACCATCACCCTCAAGGACAAGAAGGGCAACATCATCGAAGTCATCCCTCAGTCCGTCGGTTTCCGCAGCATTGAAATCAAGAACGGTCAAGTGCTCGTCAACGGACAGCCCATCCTCATCAAGGGCGCCGACCGCCACGAGCTCGATCCCGACCACGGCTACATCGTCAGCGTGGAGCGTATGATTGAAGACATCAAGGTGATGAAGCAGTTGAACATGAATGCTGTACGTACGTGCCACTACAGTGACGACCCACGTTGGTATGACCTCTGCGACCAATATGGCCTCTATGTCGTTGCCGAAACGAACATCGAGAGCCACGGCATGGGCTACGGCGACCGCACCCTCGCCAAGAATCCCATCTACCATAAGGCTCACGTCGAGCGCAACCAGCACAACGTACAAGTGCAGAAGAATCATCCCTCGGTCATCTTCTGGAGCCTCGGCAACGAAGCCGGCTACGGCAAGAACTTCGAGGACGCCTACGATGCCGTCAAGGCCATCGACACGTCACGTCCCGTGCAGTACGAACAGGCTCACCAGAACGGCAAGACCGACATCTTCTGCCCGATGTACTACGGCTACGAGGCTTGCGAGAAATATGCTCAGGGCGACAATCCCCGTCCGCTCATCCAGTGCGAATATGCTCATGCTATGGGTAACTCCATGGGCGGTTTCAACGAGTATTGGCGCATCATACGCAAATATCCCAAATACCAAGGCGGTTTCATCTGGGACTTCGTCGATCAAGGCATGCGTGCCAAGAGCAAGGTGACGGGTAAGGAAATCATGGCCTACGGAGGAGACTTCGGACGCTATCCGGCCACCGACCACAACTTCAACTGCAATGGCGTCATCGCTGCCGACCGCACCCCTCATCCTCATGCTTATGAGGTTCAGTACTACTATCAGGATATCTGGGCTACCGTACCCGAAGGCAAGACGCTGCTCGACGGCGAGGTTGATCTCTACAACGAGTACTTCTTCCGCAACCTGGACGACGTCGAAGTTGTCGGCACCATCCTCACTTACGACGGCACACGCATGAACGAGGAGACGCATACCCTGCGCTATCCTCTTAACTTGGCTCCCCAGCAGCGACAGCACTTCAACATCCCCTCTGAAACGACCTCTTATCTGAAAAATGCTGTGGCCAATAGCCAATGGGCTGCCGTCAATGTGCAGTTCCGCCTGAAGGCTGACCGTGGTCTTCTGAAGCGTGGCGACGTCATCGCCAAAGCACAGTTCGAGTTGAAGCCATACACTTTCCCCAAGGCCGAAGATATTCTCGCCCCAGCTCCCGCAGCTCAGAGTGTTGCCGGCGGTTCGTCCGCAACCGTTGCCAAGGATGAAGCCAAGGCATGGCTCACCCTCTCAGCTGCCGGCACTTCCGTCACCTGGAACAAATGGACTGGCAACATCGATTATTTCGACATCAATGGCAAAGCCGTCCTTGAAGACGGACAAAGTGTAGACCCCAGCTTCTGGCGTGCGCCCACCGACAATGACTACGGAGCTAACTTCCAAACCCGTTTCGGCGCTTGGAAGCAGGCTCGATGGAACAAGAAGTCGATGGAATGCAGCGACCTCGAGAACCTGGGCAAATGCGTCGTTGTCAAGTACCACAGCGATGGAGTCGATGCCGACCTCACCATGACCTACATTCTCACGCCGAAGGGCGAGCTCTACGTCAGCGAAGCGCTCGACGTCAACGAGAATGCAGCACAGAAGCCGCAGATGATGGCCATGGGCATGACTTGGCGCCTCAACAAGAATTACAGCTCCGTTCGCTACATCGGTCGTGGACCCGTGGAGAACTACTGCGACCGCAAGGACAACGCCTTCGTTGGCATCTATGGCGGCGAGGTAAGCAAACAATATTGGGATAAATACGTGCGTCCGCAGGAAAGCGGAAACCATTGCGATGTCATTTGGTGGCGCATGGAAGCCGCAGATCGTCCGAACATCACTTTCGAGGCTTGCGGACCCATGGAAGTATCCGCTCTGCCTTATGAAATTGCAGACCTCGACGACGGTGCCCGCAAGGATGCCCATCAGAGCCACAGCGGCGATCTCATCGAGCGCAACTACACCGTCCTTCAACTCCGTGCCTTCCAAATGGGCGTCGGATGCGTCAACAGCTGGGGTGCATGGCCTCTGGATCAATATGTTCCCAAGTACGCCGACCACACCTTCACTTATATCGTAAGACCACAAAGGTAATATGAAACAAACGAAAACGAAACAACCATCCCGCCTCTCCTCATTGATTGAAGGGAGGTGGGGATGGTTTATTGTCATCATCGCTATTATTGCAGTCTTCGCCTTCAAGCTCATCAGTTCCGAAAGCGAGACCCTCTTGCGTGCCCAGGAACTGAACTTATGGTTGCCGACAGGACTTTATTGGAAAACACTGATGCAGTATCCTGGAGGCGCTGCTTCGTGGCTTGCCACGTACCTTACCCAGTACTTCTATTATCCTTGGCTCGGCGTTGGCATCCTCTGCGGTCTTTGGCTCATCATCTGTGGCTTATTAGCGTGGAGTTTTCGGCTGAAAGGGCCGTGGGTAGCACTCACCGCACTCGTACCCCTCGCCCTAATGGCATGCTTCACACAAACGGGTTACTGGATATACTACCAAAAGCTACAAGGCCACCTCTTCGTCCCCACCGTGGGCGTGCTCTTTGCTACGCTGTGCCTTGTCGTCCAGCGCCTGTTGTCGGACTACCTTCCAATCCGCATCGCCCGTTATGCCCGCCTCGTATGGATGGCTCTCGTCTGCATCCTCGGCTATCCCTTCTTCGGAGCATGGGCTTTGGGGGCTACGGGGCTACTGGGGACTCTCCCCCCGCCTTCCCTGTTAAGGAGGGAGCAGTTACCATCCGTGGACAAGAGCCAACAAACGTCAACAGTATTCACCCCCTCCCTTATAGGGAGGGCGGGGGGTGGGTCTCTTTTTGCCCTTATCCTCATCGCTGCCATCCCACAGATCTACTACCAGCAGCTCTTTGAGATGACCGAGCACGGCTTCATCTACGTCGCCGCCATGCCCTCGTTCCGCTACGGCAAGGAGGTCTTCACCATCTACCGTCTCCCCTACTACGCCATCATCCTCTCCTTCCTCATCCTCGCGATCATCGGTTGGGTGCGTGGCGTATTCGCCACGGACAAACTCCGCCCCTGGCTTCAGAGCCTCATCACTATTATCCTTCTCTTCATTGCCATCTTCGGCGTCAGCAAGGCTTGGTATCATGATGCCAATTTCCAAAAAGAATTAGGCATGAACCGTGCCATTGAGGAGCTCGATTGGGAGCGCGTACTGACGATAGCCCGCGACGGCTCAAGCACCGTCAAGCCTACCCGTCAGATGGTTCTCTACAAGAACCTCGCCCTCTTCCGCCTCGGACGGGCCGGCAATGAGATGTTCTTCTATCCCGAGGGCGCAGTGCAGCAGAACGCACCGTGGAAAGTACGCATCACTCAGGTCGGCGGCAAACTTATCTACTACCACTACGGCAAGGAGAATTTCTGCTACCGTTGGTGCATGGAAGATGGCGTGGAGTTCGGTTGGAAGGCCGAGACGCTGAAGTTCATGGCACGTACAAGCATCCTTAATCGTGAATGGTCCGTGGCCCGCAAGTACCTCAATCTCCTCAAGCAAACCACCTTCCACCGTGCTTGGGCCGAGCGCTACGAGAAATACCTCGCCACGCCCGATGCCTTTGACCTCAAGAAGCTTGAAGCCTCCATCGCAGCGAAGAAACCTCTCCTCGACGAACGGGGGATGAAGGAATTTGAGCCCATTCTCCACTTGATGACCTATCCCGATCGCTTGGACGGCGACAACACCCTCGTCGAGATGTATCTCCTCCAGACCTTTGCCCGCGGCAATGGCGATGATCCTCTTTTCCAGGAGATGACGCTCATCTGTGCCCTCATCATGAAGGACATCGACCTCTTCTGGCCGCGCTTCATGAAATTTGCGTCCATGCACCCGGATCTTCACATGCCCCTCCATTTCCAGGAGGCCGCCTACCTCTACGGCCATCTCGAGAACAAGGTGGACATCTCCCACATGCCCTTCGACAAGAATGTACGCGACACCTACGACCGGTTCATGAAGTTCAATGAGCAATGCGGGCCGATGACCGAGGAACAGAAAGCCATTGCCTTCTATCCTCAGTTCGGCAACACCTTCTACTACTTCTATTTCCTCGTGCGTAACCAAAAGACGAATTAAGTCCTAATGCCCTCCATTTATTAAAATCCCCCTATGATTCCCTCTTTTCTTAAAATAAGAACCGTCTTTTATGTTGCGATTTTATCGCAACTCCTTTCCTTCCTCCTCCTCTCCTGCTCAACCGATGTACCCTCATCATACGTCGAGGTGGACACCCCTCCCACCATCTACCCCGACTACATCGACGTCACCGTGCCCCAGAACATAGCACCCCTGCATTTCCACATCGACCACGACTCCACGGCCATCGATTTCGTCACTCGATTCACCGCTGGCAATGAATCATGGACGCTCGGAGGCGAGGATGTACGCCCGGGGATCAAGCGATGGCACAAGATGATTGCTGCAGCATTATCTTCCGACGGCAATATCTCCATTGAGGTCTTTGTCAAGAACGACAAGGAATGGCAACGCCACAAACCGTTCGCCATCACGGTGTCGAACGATAGCATCGACCCCTACATCTCCTATCGTCTCATCTCACCCTCCTATGTCACCTACGAGGACTTGACCATCAACCAACGCTGCCTCGAAAACTTCGACGAGAGCCTCATCTACGGCAACATGATCAACTCCGACGAGGAGAATGGACAATGTATCAATTGCCACCATGCCCAATGGTACAACCCCAACCGTGTCCAGTTCCACGTCCGACAGTATCTGGGCGGCACCGTCATCGCCTACGATGGCAAGCTACAGAAGATCAACCTCAAGACCGACAGCACCATCTCCGCTGGGGTCTATCCGACGTGGCATCCCTCCAAGCCGTGGATTGTCTATTCCACCAATAGCACTGGTCAGAGCTTCCACACTCGTGACGTGCAAAAGATTGAGGTGCAGGACACCAAGTCCAACCTCATCTTCTACGATCTCGAAGCCAACACTGTCACTCCCATCACTCGCGACACCACAGACTTCGACTGCTTCCCCTTCTGGAGTCCCGACGGCAAGTACATCTACTATGTCAGCGCCCATTGGGAAAAGCGCGACACGGTGCAGATGGACTTTGAACTCATCAAGAACTACAAAGAGGTGCAGTACAACCTCTATCGCAAACCCTTCGACGAGGGTACTCGCACCTTCGGACCCCGCGAACTCATCTATGATGCCGTGGCCCGCAACCGCAGCGTCACCCTGCCACGTGTCTCGCCCGATGGCCGATGGCTCATGTTCACGGAAGGGCAGTTCGGCGTCTTCCACATCTGGCACAACGATGCCGACCTGTTCCTCATGGATCTCGCTCAGACCCAGGCTGTGGAACCCACTCCCGTCACCTTTTACAGTGCCGACCATCTGCCCGAAAGCATACTGCCCGAGAAAGCCAACAACATCACCCGCGAGGCGATGGCCGACAGCTTGCGCGAAGCACAGGGAATGCGCACTCCTTTGCCTTCCCACATCCGTAACATCACGGAGCTCAACTCCCACGATGTCGAGAGCTGGCACTGCTGGTCCAGCAACGGTTCATGGGTCGTCTTCTCTTCGCGCCGCGACGATGGCAACTTCACCCGCCCCTTCATCGCTCACCACGATGGTCAAGGCCATTTCTCGAAACCCTTCGAATTGCCACAGAACAATCCGCAGTATCATCGCCAGTTCATGCGTAGCTACAATATTCCCGAATTCCTCAGCGGTCCCGTCACCATTCGCCCGCAGGACTTCGCTGCTATCGTCAAGAAGGATGCCACCAACGCTCAACTCCTCATCTCCGATAAGACCATAGACTGCACCACCGCAGCTTCACCTAAAACCCCGAAGTGACAATGAAGAAAAATTTCTTATTTATCATTTATCATTTATTATTTATCATTTCAGTCGCTGCCCAAGGCACCCCCGAGGATTACCGCCGCGCCTACGCTGCCCAGCGCACCTTCTCCTGGAACAAAGTGCTCAACCACGCCGACGATGTACGCTGGCTATCTGATGGACGCTTCCAATACCATGTCACAGACGGAGCACGCGGCACTTGGCATTTCGGTCAAGTCAACGCCGATGGTTCCATCACGCTTGCCGACAGCACTGCCACACGTCCTATCGAAGATCAACGCCAAGAGCAATGGCGGGGCTGGGGACAAAGAGGAAGAAATGACAATCGTGACGCTGTCCGCTTCATCGCCAATCCCACCAAGCGCCGCCAGGAACGCCATTGGATGGAGACTGACGACCAGCGCGGTGGCGACCCTGTCCTCTCACCTGACTCTTCCCTGGTAGCATTCATCCGTAACGACAACGTTTACATCGCCAAGCCTGATGGCAGCCAGGCCCGTGCCCTCTCCACCGAAGGTACCCTCAGCCACTATTTCAGCAGCTATATCCAATGGAGCCCCGATAGTCGCTACGTTGCCGTAAATCGCATCCGCCCCGTGGACAAACGCTATGTCTATTACGTCGAATCATCTCCTGCCGACCAGCTGCAGCCCATCCTCCATAAGCAGGAATATGCCAAGCCGGGCGATGAACTTCCGCAGGAAACACCTTACATCTTCGAGGTCGCTACAGGCCGTGCCGTCACACCTTACCCCGACCTCATCGCCAATCAGTATGCCCTCGATGGTCCCCGCTGGTGTGAGGACTCTCACGCCATCCGCTTCGAATACAACCAACGCGGCCATCATCTCTATCGCGTTTACGAGATGGCTGTACCTTCGGCGACCACTGAGGTAAACGCGTCTTCCGTTGAGAGCGTTCCCCTCCGCACCCTCATCGAGGAGAGCGAGGAGAAATATGTCCGCTATTCCAACAACTACCGCCGCAACCTTCGTGGCGACAGCCTCATCCTCTGGCTCTCCGAGCGCGACGGCTTCCCCCACCTCTACCTCTTCAACACCACCACCTCCTCCAAATCGAAGAAGTCCGCCTCCCGTCCCACCTCGGGTCCTGTGCGTGGCACTTCGTCCGCCTCCCATCCTGCCTCGGGTCCTGTGCGTGGCGGTTCGTCCGCCTCCCGTCCTGCCTCGGGTCCTGTGCGTGGCGGTTCGTCCGCCACGACAACCGAGTGTCCCTCCCTCCAGCTCACCTCTGGCCCTTGGTGTGTCCGCCGTGTCCTTCACATCGACGAAGCAAAAGGCTTCATCATCTTCACCGCCAATGGCCGCAACCCTGATGAGGACCCCTACCACATCCATTACTACCGCATCGGCCTCGATGGCAAGAACCTCATCGACCTCACCCCAGAACCCGGCAACCACAACGCCCGCTTCAACAGCGACTTCACCGCCCTCATCGACACCTATTCCACCCAGGACACCCCGCCTGTAACCAAGGTCCGTTCTGTATGTGGCGACTTTGTCGCCACTAAAGAGCTCACCCTCGCCACCGCTGACATCACCCCACTCCTCGAGGCCGGTTGGGTCACGCCTGAGATCTTCGTAGCTCCCGGTCGCGACGGCACCACCCCCATGTGGGGCATCATCCAGCGCCCGACCAACTTCGACCCGACAAAGAAATATCCTGTCATCGAGTACATCTATGCCGGTCCTGGCGACAGCTATGTCCCCAAATCCTTCCAACCCAGCAATTACTACACCACCGCTCTCGCTGAACTCGGTTTCATCGTCGTACAGCTCGACGCAATGGGCACAAGCAACCGCGGCAAGAAGTTCGAGGAGGTCTGCTACAAGAACCTCAAGGATGCCGGCTTCCCCGACCGCATTGCTTGGATGAAGGCGGCGGCAGCCAAATATCCTTACATGGACATCGACCGCGTAGGCATCTACGGATGCTCGGCAGGTGGCCAGGAGAGCACCGCTGCCGTCCTCTTCCACGGCGATTTCTACAAGGCGGCATACAGCGCCTGCGGCTGCCACGACAACCGCATGGACAAGATATGGTGGAACGAGCAGTGGATGTCCTATCCCATTGATTCCTCCTATGTTGAATGTTCCAATGTCGAGAACGCCTACCGCCTCGAACGTCCCTTGATGCTCGTCGTAGGCGAACTGGACGACAACGTCGATCCGGCCAGCACCATGCAAGTCGCCAGTGCCCTCATCAAGGCCAACAAACCCTTCGAACTCGTCGTTATCCCCGGCGCCCACCACACCGTAGGCGAAGCCTATGGCGAACACAAGCGCTACGACTTCTTCGTCAAGCACCTCCTCGGCGTGGAGCCACCAGCCTGGTCCGACGTCAAAACCCATTAGCCACAGTGCCCGAAGGTTTTCCTTCGGGTTTTAGTGTCAACTACAATAAACAATGGAATCCAGCTCAATAATGGATAATATACAAGTCGCAAAAGTATCCACTCTCCCCCTAAGGGGGGAGCGAGGAGAGGGGCTTCTAACCCTGGACCAACGCGCCCTCTGGCACCAACTCCTCCCCTTTGGGGAAGGTCGGGAGGGGGCTTCCCATATCGTCATCACCTGCCACCGCGGCCCCGACGGCGATGCCATCGGCTCCACGACGGCCTTGGCCTCGTGGCTTCGTCGCCGCATGCCAGAGGCTGACATCCATATCATCGCCCCCAACATCTTCCCCGATTTCCTCAAATGGGTTCCCGGGGCCGAGAACATCCTTATCTATGAAGGTCATGAAGACGAGGTGCGCCCCATCGTTGAGGCCGCCGACCTCATCATCATGTGTGACCATGGCGAGCTCAAACGTATGTGGACTCTCGGCGACATCATTCGTCCCCTTCTGCCTATTGGCGGAGGCAAGCCCGATGCGGTTCATTGCATCATGATTGACCACCACCTCGACCCCGAGCCCGACATCGCAGGCCTCGTCATCTCCCATCCTGAACTCTCCTCCACCTGCGAAGTCCTCCTCCGCATCATCCTGGAATTAGCCTCCCCCCTCCCCTCCGAGGCCACCGTGCCCGAGGGGGCACCCTCGGGTCTCCCCCTCCTCACCCACGACGAAGCCGTCTGCCTCTACACTGGCATGATGACCGACACCGGCGCCTTCACCTACGCCAGTTCCCGTCCCGAGATCTTCGAGCTCATCAGCATCCTCCTCTCCTTTGGCATCGACAAGGACAAGATCTACCGCAACATCTTCTTCACCTATAGCCCTAACCGCATGAAGCTCATGGGCTATATGCTCTACGTGAAGCTCGATGTCTGGAAGAAAGCCCACACCGCCATCATGACCCTCACCAACGCCGAGCGCCGTCGCTTCGGCATCCTCAACGGCGACACCGAAGGCCTCGTCAACCTCCCCCTCCAAATCCTCGGCATGAAGCTCTCCATTTTCCTTCGCGAGGACACCGAGCACCCCTGCATCCGCGTCTCCCTCCGTTCCGTCGATGACTTCCCCTGCAACGAGATGGCTGCCGAATTCTTCGGCGGCGGAGGCCACAAGAACGCATCCGGCGGCGAGATCTGGGGCACCATGGACGATGCCCTCGCCCTCGTCAAGAAAGCCGTACAAAAATACTTGCCGCTTCTCAAAGAAGTAAATGATAAATGAAAGAATGAAACAATGAAAGAATAAAAACAAGTATATTATGAAAAACCTCATCTCCTTCCTCGTCCTGTTTGTTGCTGTATCACAGCAACCTCTCATGGCCGTAATGCCCGCCTCACCTGCTGACTTCCCCTATACAGAAGCCACTCAGCACTCTGGCAAGGTGCTGGATATGATTATCAAGGTCAACAACTACTGGCAGGCCCACAACACCCCCTACGTCCGTTCCTTCTGGGACCACGCCGCCTACCACACCGGCAACATGGAAGCCTATCGCCTCACGGGCCGCGCCGACTGGTACGCCTACACCGACAAGTGGTGCCGCCACAACGAATGGAAAGGTGCAAAATCCGATGACCGAGCCAACTGGAAGTACAAGACCTACGGCGAAGGTCAGGACTTCGTCCTCTTCGGCGACTGGCAGATCTGCTTCCAGACCTATATCGACATGTACAACCTCGTGCCCGCTCCCTATAAGGTAGCCCGCGCCATTGAGGTCATGAGCCACGAGTGCTCCATGACCGATACCCATTTCTGGTGGTGGGCCGATGCCCTCTACATGGTTATGCCTGTCATGACCAAGATGTACAAGCTCACGGGCGAAGTGAAATACCTCGACAAGCTCACCGAGAACTTCCTTTGGAGCGATAGCCTCATGTACGACAAGGACGAACAGCTCTACTACCGTGATGCCAAATATATCTACCCGAAGGTCAAGACGGCCTGCAACGGCGGCAAGAGCTTCTGGGCGCGCGGCGACGGCTGGGTGCTCGCCGGCCTCGCCAAGGTGCTGGCTGACATGCCTCACGATTACAAGAACCGCCCCATTTTCGTGCAACGTTTCCGCGAACTCGCCGAAGGCGTAGCCCGCGTCCAGCGCCCCGGTGGCTACTGGAGCCGCTCCATGCTCTGCGAGGATGACGCCCCCGGTCCCGAGACCTCAGGCACCGCCTTCTTTACCTATGGTATGCTCTGGGGCGTCAACCACGGCTACCTCGACAAAGCTACCTACGCTCCCGTCATCGAGAAAGCATGGAAATACCTCAGCGAGACGGCCCTGCAGCCCGACGGTAGCATCGGCTTCGTGCAGCCCATCGGCGAGAAGCCCGACCCCACCAAGACCGTCGATGCTCACTCCCAAGCCCCCTTCGGCACTGGCGCATGGCTCCTTGCCGCCTGCGAGATGGTCCGCTACATCAACGCCGACCCCTATGCCCCTACTCTCAACTCTCAACTTTCCGCTCTCAACTCGATATACCACCACACCCCCACCACTCCTACCGTCAGTGTGGGCGGCGGTTTCTCCGCCGCCTCCCTCACCGGCTTCCCAACACCCGCCGATCCGAACCTCCGCAATGCCGGCCATGAGGACTGCGGCACCTATGAGATCCACAACCCCACCGACGAGAACATCGCCCAGGTCATCCAGCTCACCACCATGGACGCCCTCAGCAAGGCGAACATCGCCGTCGCCCGGGAGTTCTTCTTCCTCGATGGCGACCGCAACGAGGTACCTTATCAGATCACCCACGACGGCCGCGTCCTCGTCTTTTGCAGCGTGCGCCCCCATAGCAGCATTCATCTCACCATGCTTAAAGGTCAGCCCCTCGACTACGAACTCACCTGCAACGGTCGCATCTACCCCAACCGTTGGGACGACCTCGTCTGGGAGAACGACCGCTGTGCCTGGCGCTTCTATGGTCCAGGCGCTCATAAGAACATGCGCAACAATGCCTATGGCTTCGACACCTTCGTCAAGAACACCCCCCATCCCATTCAGGACCAGCTCTACCACAACGAGCTCACCTCCTATGGTGTCAACGAGCGCATGAAACGCGATAAGAGCCCTCTCGACTGGAACGAGGTGCACCGCGGCTACACCTATCACCGCAATTTCGGTGCCGGCATGGATGCCTACACCGTAGGCGCCACCCTCGGCGCTGGTGCTGCAGCCCTAATGGTACTCCCCTCCCAGCCATCCCAAGGAGGGAAGAAATCCTCCAGCAATAAGAAAGCCTCCCCTCGGGGAGGTCTGGAGGGGGCCTCTCTTCTCTACCCCCTTTATTACGAGAAGGCCGAAATCCTTGACAACGGCCCCCTCCGTTTCACCGTCCGCATGACCATGCCCGCCCAAGCCCTCCCCCCCACGGGGGGAGTTGGAGAGGGGCCTTCTTTCCGCGAGATCCGCCTCATCACCCAGGACTGCGGCTCGCATTTCGCCCGCGTCGAAGTCACTTACGAAGGCATCACCCAGCCCACCCCCGTCTGTGCCGGCATCGTTGTCCACGAATCAGCCCCCAAGGCCTACGTCCTCAACCAGCAGGAAGGATGGCTTACCTACGCCGAGCCCCTCGACAATGCCGACAAGCGCATGAATGGCGAACACTATCTCGGCATCTTTATACCGAACGTTGACAAGTTGACAAGTAAACAAGCAGCCAAGGCAACATCCAAGACCAAAGCATCCAACTCGTCAACTCGTCAACTCGTCAACTCGTCAACTAAAGTTCAATTCCTCCCCCTCCCCGAGAAGCGTGCCGGAGGCATAGGCCACGCCATCATCCAAACCACCTACACCCCCGGCCAGCCCTTCGTCTATTACACCGGTTCCGCCTGGAGCCTCTATGACGTACCCACCCACGCCATCTGGCAGGAAACCCTCCGCCACGAAGCCCGCACCCTCACCAACGGCCTCCAACTCATCGAGCATTAACCTCTTCCCCATCCATCACAACGAGAAGCGGAGGGAGAAACACACCTTTCGTCTTTCCACTGTTCACACTAACAGATGTCAACCACCAACTCACAAGAACAAATTTACGCCTCGCTGCGCAACGCTATAGAAGAAACTATCGGCAGGAAGCTACGCACGCCCAAGGATTTCGATTTCCTTGCCGAGAGCATCTCCGGGAAGCTTCATCAGCGCATCAGCCCGACCACGCTCAAGCGGCTCTGGGGCTACCTGCATGACACTTCCTCTTCGCCCCGTCCATCTACCCTCGACCTCCTCGCCCAATTCATCGACTATCCCTCCTTCGCCGACTTCACCAGCGCCAATTGTGCCATCATCCCTACCCCCTCACCGAACGAGCCCTCCACTCCTGACGAGGCCACCACACCGAACGAGACCCCCACTCCTGACGAGCCCTCCACTCCTGACGAGACCCCCACTCCCTACGAGCCCACCTCCCCCTACGAGGCCACCGTGCCCGAGGGGTCACCCTCGGGTCCCCCCTCACCCCCTAAGAAGAGCCATCTCTCACTTTTCACTCTTTCACTTTTCGCTCTTTCTCTCCTCCTTCTTATCATCGCTATCCCCCTCGTCCTTCGCGGTTTCCATTCCTCACGACCCAACATCCTACATCAGGGCACTAAGTTCACCTGCCAAAAAGACTACCTCAAGCTCTTCGATGTAGCGCTCGACAAGTACACCCCATACTGGTTTCAACACCCCAAGTATCCTTATATCTTCTTTTGGGCTCCCGAATACCACCATCCTGTCTGGCATAACGAAGGTGACCCCGCTCAACTTATGCCCACCATCACCACCTACTACCACCCCGACGATTACCCTACCGACTCGGCCTCCCTCGCTATATTAGCCCAGCGCAACAAAGAGTACTACACCACCACCCTACAACATAGGCGCGTGCTCATCACATTCATGAAAAACCTTTTCGACACCACCTACGTCTATCTTGGTGTCTATCGTTTATCCTCTCTGTCCGATAGCACCCGCCAGATCTGGGAGCGTGCCCAGGACGACCTGGACATCGACCACCTCGAATACCTCGAGCTGTATCATGAGTAATAAGATCCCACAGATAATGATTATATCTCATGCAGATAATTATTAAATCTCACACAGATCACTCAGACCTCTCAAACAGAAACAAAATCTGTGAAATCCGTGAAATCTGTGTGACCTATCCAAACAACCCGCCCTGAACTATTATTCTCTCACAGATCACTCAGATCACTCAGACCTTTCACACCTGAAACAAAATCTGTGAAATCTGTGAAATCTGTGTGACCTATCCAAACAACCCGCCCTAAGCAAATAATCTCTCACAGATCACTCAGATCACACAGATCATTCAAACAAAAGCCACATCTGTGGAATCTGTTTACCAATAATCGAAGCATTATGACCCTCAACGATATCACCTACCAAATACGTGGAGCAATCTTTGAAGTGTATAACCATTTAGGTCCTGGCCTTCTGGAATCTGTCTATGAGGAAGCTCTCATATACGAACTTACTCTTAGGGGACTTTCCGTCAAAAGACAGCAACTGGTACCCATCTCCTACAAACGACAACTATTACATTCAGAACTCCGAATAGATCTCCTAGTCAACGAACAGGTTATCATCGAACTGAAATCCGTATTGGAGATGAAGGATGTCTTCTTCAAACAGACCCTTTCTTACCTGAGGTTATCACATCTTCATCTCGCCATACTCGTGAATTTCAATACAGATAACATTAATGAATCCATCTATCGGGTCATTAACTAACGCCCACCTTTCATCCACTACTATTTCACACTAATCCCATATCTTATCTCTCACAGATCACTCAGATCACACAGACCTTTCACACCTGATACAAAATCTGTGAAATCCGTGAAATCTGTGTGACCTACCCAAACAACCCGCCCTAAGCAAATATTCTCACACAGATCACTCAGATCACTCAGATCTTTCACACCAGAAACAAAATCTGTGAAATCCGTGAAATCTGTGTGACCTATCCAAGCCACCCGCCCTGAACTAATAATCTCACACAGATCACTCAGATCACACAGATATTTCACACCAGAAACAAAATCTGTGGAATCCGTGAAATCTGTGTGACCCGTCCTAACTACCTGCCCTGAACTAATATTCTCTCACAGATCACTCAGATCACACAGACCTTTCACACCAGAAACAGAATCTGTGAAATCCGTGAAATCTGTGTGACCTATCCAAGCCACCCGCCCTGAACTATTATTCTCTCACAGATCACACAGATCACACAGACCTTTCACACCAGAAACAAAATCTGTGAAATCCGTGAAATCTGTGTGACCTATCCAAACAACCCGCCCTAAGCAAATATTCTCTCACAGATCATTCAGATCACTCAGACCTTTCACACCTGAAGCCCAATCTGTGGAATCCGTGAAATCTGTGTGACCTATCCAAACAACCCGCCCTAAGCAAATATTCTCTCACAGATCACTCAGATCACTCAGACCTTTCACACCTGAAGCCCAATCTGTGGAATCCGTGAAATCTGTGTGACCTATCCAAACTACCTGCCCTGAACTAATATTCTCTCACAGATCACACAGATCACACAGACCTTTCACACCAGAAACAAAATCTGTGGAATCCGTGAAATCTGTGTGACCTATCCAATCCAGCCGCCCTGAACTATTATTCTCTCACAGATCACTCAGATCACACAGACCTTTCACACCTGAAACAAAATCTGTGAAATCCGTGAAATCTGTGTGCCATTATATATTTTCTCTCCGTGAGTGCGAAAAAAAGACTTTATCCGTGCGAAAAAACGCCATCTGAGGGATAAAATAGCGATTTGGACCAATTGGACCAACATTTGGACTGATTTTCCTCTTGTTTCTTTCCGCCTTTTATCGTATCTTTGCGCCCGCAATAGGTCCGGAAAGGACAAAATGAGACTAAAATCGATGTCAAACAAAAAAAATCAGCCCACGATGGCACGACTTTCAGAAAAGATGCCTATCTTTGCAGCGCAGATGTAACCCATCTGCCGCAATGCGAGGAGCATCATGACACCGTTCCACTGGTAAACCTGGAAAATTTACTCACGTGATAAGGAACAAAGTCTGAGAGCCGTCCTCCTATGATGGTATATCGTACCGCTTCGCGCGTACCTTATATATTATAGGTGTGGGCTGATTTCAATCTTTTTATCACAGGTAATTCCAGGACCTTCCAGTAGAAGAATGCTGAAAGGCCCACACTATTGTGTACAATTTTTGAAAAGAAACAAACAAATTAAAAACTTATACCTTCATGAAAAAGATTCTACTCCTAATTATGATGTGCGCTTTGCTGCCAAGGACAGCAGAGGCACAAACACCTACTGATGACACCTTCACAGTGAGCGACTTGAAGTACAACTCTACATTAGAGTCATATTATTTTATTGTAGGTCTAAATGCAGAAAAAGCATATACAGCCTTCAATCTTGAAATCTATTTGCCACAAGGTATTCAGCTCAACGAAAATCAAGGTGTTACGATTATTAAAGGGAGTGATCCCGTATATCCCTATACAAATCGGTATGACGAAGATCTAGATGATTATGTGAAGGTCTTCACACACTCCATCTCATATAACTATGTGGGTAATAAATTACTCATTACATGTATCTCTTCAAAAAATGAGGAGTTTCGCAAAAATTCAGGAGACCTATTCCGAGTTTATGTAACAATTAACGAATCCTCTATTCAAAAACTATTCACTCCCAAACCTATTTTGGAAATGAAAGGTCTTAACCTTACAAAAGTAATAGAGAATGTTGCTACAAAATTTGTCCCTGCTGACTTCGCCTGCCGTCCCTTCACAACCGGCATTCCAACTTCTCGCACCCTGCCCGTCAACGTGAGTGCCGAAAACAAGATCGGCACGCTCATCCTGCCGTTTGCTTGCGATCTGCCTACTGGCTTGAAGGCTTATAGCTGCAATGGAGCAGACGACGATTTGCTGACCCTCACCCCCGCCAGCTCTATTGAAGCCTGCAAGCCTTATATCGTCTATGCCGAGAATGGTTATTCCGGCAACCTTACTGGCACCGCCACCCTCCCCGATGCCGATAACGTCACCGACATCTTCGCCGACGGCTACCTCACCGGCGTCCTCAGCGGCACCACCGTCAACTCCGGTTACATCCTCCAGAACCAAGGCTCCGGCCCCATGTTCTACGATGCCGAGGGTGTCACCTTCAGCCTCCCGGCCGGTCGCTGCTACCTCACCCCCACAGCCTCGCCTGTCAAAGCCTTCGCCTTCAACTTCGATGCTGCCACCGGTGTGGAAAAAACTTTCAACTCTCCGCTCGACCTTGGTCGCTTGAACCTTCAAGAACTTTCAACTTTCAACTTATTCGACCTCTCCGGTCGAAAGATTGAGGCTCCCGCACGCGGTATATATATACAAGGAACGCGCAAAGTGATAGTCAAGTAAAACGGGCTAACTGCGTAATCACTTGATTAAAGTCTTAAAAAACAGATATACTTATCAAAAACTATCTTTATGATACCATTTATTAATTACTGGGATTATGCCATCTCTGACTGGCTGAGTTATACCATAGACCCAGAACAAGCAGCTTATGGTTCACTCCTTAATCCAGACTATCTTCCAGAACCTTATTGGGGCGACCCTGACAACTGCTCCTTTGTAATTGTCAATTATAATCCGGGTGGAGGAAACAATCTCGACCCGCATACCTACAGAACTTGTGCCAATTCATGTTGCAGTATCCCCAGCCTTATCAAATATGTCAAGAATCAAGGCTACAGCAAAACGGCATTGGACTTTCCTCTTCTACAATCTTCTGCGGCGCTAAAAAACAAAGGTTGGAACTGGTTTCTCAACTATGGCGGATATATTTGGTGGCAACGAAAGAGAGATTGGATTAAACATTTGGCATCCGTCGCAAAGGTTCCAACAATCGATGACGGCTTAATGCCATTTGCATTAGAGCTCTGTCCATGGCATTCGCCCAAATGGCCTGGGCCATCTCTTCTCATTAAAGACCCTCTGATAAAAGTAATCAGGCAACGTGTCATAAACGTTATGCATTATGCAATCTGCCGATCAAAGGGGAAGTTTGCTGTTTGCATAGGTAAGGATTTTACAGATATACTCCCTCAATTCCGCTTTATTCCTTGCAGTAAAACCATCCGACCAATATCTGGAGTGGATCGATTTTACCAGCTCTTCAGGCACAAAGTCACTGATTTACCAGTTCTTGTTACTTGGGCCAACGGCAGTAATAGACATCCAAGCAGTAAATTCTATGCTGTTGAAGGAACAATGATTTCCAATATACAAAACCATATAACCACCATATTATGAAACCTCGTCATTTTTTACTTACCTTGCTGGCCCTCCTGACCAGCATCACTGCATCGGCCGATGAGTGGACCGACGCCAATGGAACCGTGTGGAACTTTTGGACATCAGGAAGTTGTGCAGTTATCAGCTACGGTGGATATAATAATGGATATATCCCTTCTATTAGTGGTACCATCCCCACCGACCTGACGATACCTGCTACCGTTTATATTGGAGAGACGCCATACGCCGTCACGTCCATCGGAGAACGTGCTTTCGAGGGATGCTCCAGCCTCACTTCCATCACCATCCCCGATGGTGTCACGTCCATCGGAAGCTCTGCGTTCAGTGGCTGCTCCAGCCTCACCTCCATCGACATCCCCGACGGGGTCACGTCCATTGGAGGATGTGCGTTCTATAACTGCTCCAGCCTGACCTCCATCAACATCCCCGATGGTGTCACGTCCATCGGAAGCTATGCTTTCGATGGCATTGATAGAGTGAATATTGCTGCACAGACTCCTCCAACGATTGAAGGTTCTTTAGGTAGTGATTATATCGTATTTTTGGTCCCCGCCACTGCCAAAGCGACCTATCGGGCTACTGATAAATGGTCTGACTTCGCTACCAGAATCATTGGTGCTTCCGAGTGGAATGATGCCACGGTGAATGTTACGGCAAAAGAGGATGGGTCGGGTATTCAAACGGCCATAGGCGAGGCAAATGTGGAGGATGTCTATTCGCTGAAGGTCAATGGCACCATCAATGGCTATGACTTCATGATACTTCGCCAGAAGATGCCGGCATTGCGGTATCTGGACCTGAGCGGAGCCACCATCGTAGCGAATGACTATCAGTACTACACAGGATATCATTCCGAAGACAATATTATCGGCAGTTATGCATTCTATCAGACGAACCTACGTTCTATCAAGACACCAAGTGGAACAACGGCGATAGGGGATTATGCATTTGATCAATGTAACAACCTAAAAGAGGTAACGTTGAATGAAGGGTTGTTGACTATTGGATATTCAGCGTTCTTGCATTGTAATTCCTTAGGAACTATACAATTCCCTGAATCCTTGACCGAAATTGGATCTGCGTGCTTCAATTCTGCTGTGAATTTGAAAACAGTATTATTCCCTAAGAATCTGAAAACTATAGGGGAGAAAGCTTTCTCCTGGTGTTACGGCCTCACTTCTCTCGAATTCCCCGAAGGCATTGAGTCAATAGGTGGTAGCGCCTTTGGCAATTGTGAATCCATCAAATCCGTCACCGTGAAGACTCCCGTTCCCCTCACCATCTCCGATGGCACCTTCCCGACACAGATTTCTGCTGCCACACTCTATGTTCCCGAGCTGGCCACCAGCAAGGAGAAGTACTACTGGGCTAACGGATGGAGCGGATTCCTGACACACGAGGAATATAGCCCGAAGTACGACACGTTCTACCTCACCGAGGACTACGAGGTGGGCGACGGCAAGGACCAGTTCCACGGCGAGGACGAGAACACTGCTCCCAACGCCGACCTCCGCCCCGAGAGCGGATTCATCAAGGAGGGCGAGCAGGACGTGCAGAACCTCGGCGACGTGGATCAGGACATCACGGGCAACGGCACAGGTGCCAGCATCATCGCCAAGGATGATGGCTCAACTATTGGCAATCTGGATATCAATCATCTGAACGTGAAGGTCAGCGTGCTTGCCAACACTTGGTATTTCTTCTGCTTCCCGTATGATGTAACCATCGCCAACTGCACCTATCCGGGTGACTACGTATGGAAGGAGTATCAAGGCCTGTTGCGTGCTGCGAGTGGACACGGTTGGCAGACGGTGGAAGGTGCCACTCTCAGCGCTTACGAGGGCTACGCTTTCCGTACCACAACAGCCGGAACACTGACCATCACTTTCAACCATCCTAAGTTCGGCGGCGACCGTCCGAAGGCATTAGAGACACATACCTGTGAAAATGCTCAGCACGCTAGTTGGAACTTCGTAGGCAATCCCTACGCATGCTACTATGACTTCCAAGAGGCAGACTTCGATGCCCCCATCACCGTGTGGAACGGTAGTAGCTACACCGCCTACACTCCTGGTGACGACAACTATCACCTGCGTCCTTACGAAGCATTTTTCGTACAAAAGCCCAATGGCACTACGCAGATTAGTTTCGATGAAGACCGTCGCGAGACCTATCAACAAAGTGTGAAGAAGGCGGCCAACCAGATTCGTGTCCGTCGTGCTCGTGGATTGAACCCCGACCGTCTGCTGACAAATCTCTATATCACGGACAACGACACCTCGATAGTTGACCGCACACGTGTTGTCTTGAATGAGAATAAGAGTCACGCCTACGAACTGGAGTGCGATGCCGCCAAGTTCCTCTCAACGGACGCTGCGGCACAGATCTATTCCATAGAGAGTGGTGTTCAATATGCCATCAACGAACGTCCCAGTGCAGGCGACATCCGTTTAGGTTATGTCGCCACGAAGGCAGGTCGCCTGAGTATTGGTGCAGAACGTATGGATCAGCCGATGATGCTTGTGGATACTCAGATGGGCACGACCTTCGACCTGAGCCTCGGCACGTATGACTTCGACACACAGGCTGGCACCTTCGATGGCCGTTTCTTGCTGCGTGCAGCAGGCGACAAGACAGGTCTGACGAACTTGCGCAAGCAGACAGGAGCAGTCATCGGCACACAGCAGGGTGGCATAGCCATCGGTGGTGCCGAGGGCAAGACCATCAATGTCTATACCGTCGGTGGCGCACAGACTGCACAGCACATCGGCAATGGCTTCATCGCCCTGAAGAGTGGTGTGTATGTAGTCAGCGTGGACGGAACAAGTGCAAAAGTCTCTGTGAAGTAGAAGTTTGTTTAACGTTTAAGGTTTAACGTTTAAAGACTTTGCTTATGAAGAGCATACGATATATCATCTGTGGTCTGCTACTGCTCGCCGTGGGCAGTATGCAGGCACAGAATATGGTGGACCCTGGAGTTGACCCACCCGAACCTTGGCTGAAGTACAAGGTGACGGTGACCGCCTCCAGTCCCACCTCCTGCAATGTCAGTGGCACAGGACAGTATGTAACGGGAACGAATGTGACCATCAGCAGTTCTGCGAAGTCCACGGACTACGTCTTCAGCCACTGGACACTGAATGGCGAGCGCATAGAGCAACCGGCACGCTTCACCTACACCATCGGCAGCGAGAATGCCGCCTTCGTGGCGCACTACGACTACAGACCCGAAGACCCGCAGGATCCTGTGACCATCAACAAGCATCGCCTGTATCTCGTCAGTTCATCGGAAGGAGCTTGCAGCTTCAACCGCACCAGCGGCGAGAAAGTGGACTACGACACCTATGTCAGCCTCAACGCCTACCCCAGTCAGGGCTATGTCTTCAAAGGGTGGTACAACGGAGAGACTTTAATCAGCGATATGGTCTCGTTCAACTTCCTGATGCCGAACGAAAATACCACCCTCACCGCCCGCTTCGTCTATGACCCTGCCGATCCCGCAGATCCCTCCTCCCCGGAAGGTGCGAACCCGCAAACCCTGCAGACGGGCGATGCCAATGGCGACGGCAGCGTGGACGTGACGGACGCCGTGGCGGTCATCAATGCGTATCTGACGAGTGACCAAAGCGGTATCAATGCCGGAGTAGCAGATGTGAACCACGACGGTGTCATCGACATCACGGATGCTGTGGCCATCATCAATTTGTATCTGAATTCTCAATAATAAATATAATGAAAACAATTCAAAAGAAAGCATATCAAGAACCCTGCATGACGGTGCTGCGCACAGCACCGATGCAGATGCTGGCCGCCAGCGGCGATACGCCCGAGGTTCACACGACATCAGAAAAAGCCAGCACCGACTACAACGCACTCGTCAAGGAGGACAAGAGCTACAACGTCTGGAACGACGACTGGAGCAAATGAGGAAAGATATCTGATGTATGATGTCGGATGGAAGACATCTGATGTATGATGTCGGATGTATGATGTATGAGGACTCAGATGTCGGATGTAATAGGTAAGGCAGCCATACCCTTCACGGCGAGAGGTATGGCTGCTAGAGTTGGTAGCCTATATGCACTATAGGCACTGCGAGGAGAAACTCAGTTATTGGCGAACCTATACCGGTGTGGAGGTGGATATCATTGTGGGTGACGCTCGCATAGCTATAGAGATAAAGTCAACGGAAGAGGTGCAGAACCGACACATTAAAAACCTGAAGGCGTTTGCAGAGGAACATCCTGACAGCAAGCTAATGATAGTATCTCTTGATGTGTTTACGCGCCAAATGGGCAAAATAGAATGCATCTACGTCATGGACTTCTTCCATCGCTTGTGGACTGATGGCATCTAATAAAGTGTGGCCGGAGCGCCGTACCTTTGAAGACAAACCTTCATGGAAGGATAAAGGCCCTTAAATGATATTAAATGCCTGTTTTTTTCGGTAAGAAACAACTATCATATAGACGAAAAGTGTGATGTTGCAACAAAAAAAGTACGCAAAATCTTCCGTATTTAAATAAAGTTCACTACCTTTGCAGACGAAAAGTGTGACATTGCAATAAAAAAAGTACGTATATGGTCATAAAAAGAGACAGATATCTGAAACAGATTGTCGCAAAGGAGAAAGACGGTATGATCAAGATTGTAACCGGCATACGCCGCTGCGGCAAATCATATCTGCTAAATGTTTTGTTCCGGCAGCACCTGCTTGAAGAGGGCGTGGAGGAACATGACATTATTATGCTGGCACTTGATGAAGATGTGAATATGCGCTATCGCAATCCTTTGGAATTAGGCAAACATATCCGTGAGTTGTGTGCCGACCGGTCTCGTTACTTTTACGTCTTGTTGGATGAGATACAAAAGGTGGATAGCATTCAGAATCCCTATCTGCCAGACAATCCGAAAGAGAGAATAGGTTTCGTAGATGTCTTGTTGGGACTAAAGAACATTCCCAATGTGGACCTATATGTCACGGGCAGCAACTCAAAAATGCTCTCTAAAGATATACTTACCGAATTCAAAGACCGAGGCGAGGAAATCCGCGTCAATCCGCTCACTTTTGATGAATTCATGTCTGCCTATCAAGGAGATAGCCGTATGGCTTGGACGGAATTCATGATGTATGGCGGTATGCCGTTCGTGTTGAGCAAGAAAGATCATGCGGACAAAGCCGCCTATCTGACAGGTCTTTTCGAGCGTACCTATATCTCTGATGTCATTGAACGCAACAACCTCAAAGGCAACAAGGACATATTGGAAGACCTTCTGAACATTCTGGCCTCCTCGGTTGGCAGTCTGACGAATACGACGAAACTGGAAAACACCTTCAGTTCCGAGAGGGGTGTCAGGATTTCACACAACACCATTTCAGCCTATATCGACACCTTCATTGATGCCTTCATTATTAAGAAGGTGGCACGCTATGACATCAAGGGTCGTAAATACATTGGTGCTCAGCAAAAATATTTCTACAGCGATGTGGGACTGCGTAATGCCCGCCTGAACTTCAGACAGCAGGAGGAGAACCACATCATGGAGAACATCTTATATAACGAGTTGACAGCGCGAGGCTTCAGTGTGGATGTAGGCGTTATAGAAACGATGATAGTCAATGCCGAGGGTAAGCGCCAACGCTCGCTCTTGGAGGTAGACTTCGTGTGTCATCGGGGCCATGCTCGCTATTACATACAATCTGCATTGACGGTAGCGGAGGAGAGCAAGCGCCAGCAGGAGACCCGTTCGCTCTTGAAGATCAACGACTCTTTTGTGAAGATTGTGGTTGTTCGTGACAATATCGTTCGCTGGTACGATGAAGCTGGCATCCTTTATGTCGGCATAGAAGATTTCTTGCTCAATTACATCAATACGATGGAATAATACTTCGACAAGTTTCCAAAAACTATACTGCCCCCAACGCCAATATTTGGAAAGGAAAAAAGGCTCCCGCCGCACGGTGCATCGACGGCACCATGCGGCGGGAGTGGTAATTGCCTCCTTCCGGAGAGATTGAATGGGACTATTTCTTCTTCGCAGCGCCATAAGGAGAAGAAACTTATCTAACCTCATAACCAACACGCTTCGCCTCCTATGCGAGACTTAAATTATTGAAGTAATCAGCAATTTATTAATGAAAAATTTGGTGTTCCAAATAATTGTTTCTATCTTTGCACTGCAAAAATGGTCGAATAGTGCGACTAAATTTGCAGTAAAAGAGTCTTTGGATTATGATTATCAATAGAGAACACTACGTAAAAGAACTGCTCAGCAAGCGATGGAACGGAAAAGTGAAAATCATCACAGGCATCCGTCGCTGTGGTAAATCTTTCCTGCTTTCTACTCTTTATAAAGACTATCTAAAGGCAGAAGGAGTGACAGATGACTGCTTCGTGGAAATTGCATTGGATAAGAAAGCCCATTTAAAGTACAGGAATCCCAATGAATTGTACGACTATGTACTTAGCAAAACGCAAGATGTAACGAAACGCTACTATGTGTTCATAGATGAGATACAGCTGTCGTTCAAGGTGAAGAACGAAGACGTGGACGAAAGTCTTGTACCTGAAGAGGATCGTGAAATGCTCTATACTACCTTCTACGACATTTTAAATGACCTGATGGGACGGAGTAACCTGGATGTCTATGTGACTGGCTCAAACTCGAAGATGCTTTCAAAAGACATTGTCACCAACTTCCGCGATCGCGGGTCGGAAATCAAGGTTTATCCTTTGTCGTTCAAAGAGTATTATCCTATTTCCGGTCTGGAAAAGGCGGATGCTCTTGAAGAATATTTGACTTACGGAGGAATGCCGCTGGCGGTGCTTGAGAAAGACGAGACAGAGAAAAGAAAATACCTGAAAGGACTCCACAAAAGGGTTTATATCAAGGACATCGTGGAGCGGTATAAGCTGAAGGACGATGAAGTACTGGAGGCACTGATTGACGCATTGTCATCTGCTGTTGGTTCCTTGACCAATCCGCATAATCTGGCCAATGCCGCAGCTACACTGATGAAGCGTAGTACGTCTGACCACACCATCAAGAACTACCTAGACTATCTGGAAGATGCTTACCTGTTTGCAAGTGCCAAGCGATACGATGTGAAAGGGAAACGCTATTTCGAGAACACGCTGAAGTTCTATTCCATGGATACGGGGTTACGAAATGCCAAGTTGAATTTCCGCCAGCAGGAGAAGTCACATCTGATGGAAAATATGATTTTCAT
>Ga0310697_10001509_pt1 | contig 26993 bp, 37 predicted proteins | sample 172DNAGHGlowgp2_FD_203883 | JGI IMG/M metagenome (GOLD analysis project Ga0310697, IMG submission 203883) | Sheep rumen microbial communities from Palmerston North, Manawatu-Wanganui, New Zealand - 1728 DNA GHGlow gp2 (v2) (version 2) | ecosystem: Host-associated > Mammals > Digestive system >...
ACGATGGCCCTCGCCAGGTCTTCGATATTGCCGGAGCGATCGAAGCGCGGGAAGGTGATCTTGTCGTTGAGCTTGTACTCGTAGAAGAAGCCGCTCAGCTGCATGACCTCGCCGTCGTAGCCGTCGGCGTACTCTCTTTTCTGTATGATGCCGACCTCTGGCCGGTCTTTGGTGTACAAGTACACCGCGTCGCTGACGTACTCGCTCGCCGGGAGCTGAACGGAGAACTCTCCGGGCTCATAGTAGCGGCGCGTCCACTGCAAGTTGATGTACTTGATGTACTTGATGATGCCGAAGCTGGCATCCATAAAAGCTAAATTCACACCACCACCTCCTTATAAGCCCAGGAAGAGCTTGTTGAAGTAGAGGAAGACGTGCATGTGGCTGTCGCCGTCGTCTGCCTCGAAGCCGAAGGTGCTGGAGCCCATTCCCAGACCCATGTCAGTGAAGGTGCTGGCTCTGTCGATGTAGTGGATCCAGTTCTGGCCGTTCTTCTTGATGGTGCAGTTCTCGAAGTCGATCTCGACCACGTCGCCCTCGTCGAAGGTGTCCAGGATCCGGACGAAGTAGTCGTCCTTGTAGATCTTCGGGTTGACTGTCGTGCCGTTGAAGCTGATCGTCACCCTCGGGTATGTCATCGTGTCGCCGTCGTTGTCGATCGTGACCTCCTGGTTGAAGGCGTACAGATCGGCGTAGGCCGGGATGACCGGATCATCGTCGAGGTGGGTCTCGATGTAAGGGAAGCCGAAGCCCGGCTCGATGGACGCGATGTCCTGACCGAAGTCGTCCACGCTCTTCATGAAGCCGTCCTTGCAGTAGAACTTGACCACCATCTGCATCGGTCTGTATATGTTCTCAGATGGACAGCTGAAGCCCTGAAGCTCCGCGTCGAGCCATCTGGTCACGCCCAGGTAGGTGACGTACAACTTGAAGCTGTACTTCGGGTTGAAGAAGCTGATCGCCTCCGTTCGGTTGGCCAGGTTGTGCTTCGGGTTGACCGATCTGGCCGTCACCTGGACGTCTCTGTCGTTTACTCGCTTACCTGAGAGCAGCGCACCGTCTCCGATGGCGTTCTTCTCAGAGAAGAGCGAGAACGACGGGAAGTCTATGCCTTTTAGGCCGTCCGAGGGGATCTTCCACTCCCCGGCTCCGATGGTGTAGTTCTTGCCATCGGAGCGGACGACCCTGATGAGTACTAAATTTGCCATAATCAGATACCTCCTGCGAGTCCGAACGTCATCGTGTTCTGGACTTTTCTCCGGATAGCATCCGGGCTGGTCTGTGTGTCGTAGAAGTTGAAGGTCTGGCCTCTTGAGATACCGCCGTTCAGGCTTCCAGTGTTGGCCGCTACGGTTGCGAAGGAGTTGTTGACTGCTGCGCCGAAGGCACTGCCGTCCATGAGCTCCTCAGCTCCTTCATCGAAGCCGGCCACGCACATCTCGCCGAGGTAGCGGAACTTCTTAGAAGGCGAAGAGATACCCAGCGCACTCTTCGCAGAGTCGAAGAGGCTCTTCGCAAGTCCGCCGACCTTTTCCTTCAGCCAGTCCCATCCTGCAGAGATACCGTTCCAGATACCGTCGACGATGTTCTTGCCGATACTCTTGGCCGTGTCGACTACGCTGGAGAGCATCCCGCTGATGCCGTCCTTGAGCTTTGTCATGAGGTTGCCGCCGACCTGCTTGATGCTCTCGAAGAAGCTCTTGATGCCGTCGATGGCTGCGCTGATGACCGCCTTGGCTGCTCCGACCACCGCGCTGAGCATGTTGTTGATGCCCTGCTTGATGTTGTCCATCAGCTTCTGGCCTGCGCTCAGGAAGCTCTGCACGAAGTTTAGGATCGCGTTGAGCACTGCCTGGATCACTGCCTGGCCTGCTCCGACCACCGCGCTGAGCATGTTCATAATACCGGTTTTTACATTCTCGAGAAGTTTCTGGCCTGCTGCCAGGAACGACTGCACGAAGTTGATGATGGCAGTGAGCACGGCGTTGATGACTGCCTGGCCTGCTGCCACGAGGTTCGAGAGCATGTTCATGATGCCCTCTTTTAGCTTGTCCATGAGCTTCCCACCGCTCTCGGAGAACATCTCCTTGAGATCCATGAAGCCCTGGATGAGTGCGTTCACGATCTGAGGCACGGCCTTCACGAGTGCCACGATGATCTGCGGAAGTGCCTCGATCAATGCCACGAAGAGCTTGATGCCGCACTCTATGAGGAGCGGGATCGCTGCGATCAGGGCGTTGATGATGCCGGTGATCAGATCCGGGAGCTTCTCGATGATCTGAGGGATCGCCTCCACCAGTCCGGTCACGAGTCCCAGGAAGAGAGTGATCGCCGCCTGGATGAGCATCGGAAGGTTGTCGATCAGCGTGTCCACGATCTGAAGAACCACGTCTATGATGGCCGGGATGAGCTCCGGAAGTGCCTCGGCTATTCCCTGCGCCAGTGTCATGATCATCTGAAGAGCACACTCCACGAGCATCGGAAGGTTCTCGATCACTGCATCAGTGAGACCCTTGACGATCTGCATCGCTGCCTGGAGCAGTTGCGGGAGTGCCTTGATCAATCCGTCGATCAGTTTGTTGATGATCTTCATGCCGGTGTCGATCAGCTTCGGAAGGTTCTCGATGATGGCATCCGCCAGGCTCATGATGATCTCGCCACCGACTTCTACTATGTCCGGAAGCATGTCCATGAGCTTCTGACTGAGCTCGTCCACTCCTTCGCTGATCTTCTTCAGGCCTGCCTCTTTATCGCCTGAGAACAGAAGCGTGAGTCCGTCCATCGCCTTGGTGACTGCAGGAAGGAGCTCCGCAGAGAGCCCTCTCTTCAGTCCGGCGAAGGCCGTCTGCATGTTCTGAAGACTGTCCTGGAAGGCAGCGGCCGCCTTGACCGCATCCTCCGACATAACGCCGCCCAGGTCGTGGACCTGCTGGCGCATCTCTTCAGTGTCTTCTGCGCTTGTATTTAATAGTGCGCCCAGTTCTGTCGCACCTTTTCCGAGCAGTGCCGACGCGATGGCCGTCCTCTCGGTGCCTTCCTCCATGTCCTGGAGTCTGCTGATCGTCAGAGCGAACAGATCCTCCTGGGAGAGAGTTGCAAGCTGCTCCTGGGAGATCCCCAGCTTCTCGAACTCTTCCTTGCCGTCCTGGGCCGCGTTGGCCAGTGTCTTCATGGAAGGCTTCAGCGCCTCGATCGAGGTGCCGCAGTGCTGCATGATGAAGTCCCACTCCTGATATGCGTCAGTGGAGAGGCCCATCTTCTGGGACATTTTGTCAATGTTGTCACCATAGGCTGCCGTCTGGCTCACGCCGTCGGCGATCGCTTTGGTCGTACCGATGGCCGCAGTCGTTACGGCTGCGAAGCCTGCCGCCGCTACGCCGAGGCCAGCTTTTGCGACGGATCCGATGCCGGAGAGTCCGGTCGATAGCCCGCTGGTGTCGAGTTTTGTGTCAAATAATAGAGAACCGTCAGCCCTTAGCCCTCACCTCCTTGTCATTTTTATGAGAAGGCGGCGTTGAAAGCCTCAAGCTCAGCCTCCTCTTCTTCGGAAAGCGGTCGCTCGATGGCCCACGCCTCCCTCATTTCTTCATACGGGTCGATGTCTTTGTCTGTCTGCTTCTGGTAGCATCTGTACCCCATGACCTCGTCGAGCTTCGTGCCTCTCAGGCCGTTGAGCATCGCGAGGAACTTGTGCCAGTGAAGCTCTGGCACGTCGATCAAGTCCACGCCGTACTGTTGCAAGAACGCGGCGTAGATCAGGTCGCTGTCTATCTTGAAGTCGAGCAGGATGACGTCCGAGCTCGTGCCTCGCACTGGTCTCGGAAGAACGTGCTCCGGTCTTGCGAAGGCAAGCAGATCACGCACATCGCACCGGCTCGGCGCTTCATTCTTGAATAAATAACTGACCGGGATGAGGTCGCCACGGCGCTCCCTCAGGGAGATCTCGAACTGCATCCACACACGGAAGTCCGTGTATATAGAATAAGCCCTGCCTTGCACTGTGATCGTGTTCGGCAGGGTCTTCTTCGTTAGGTCAATCATTTTTTAACCGGAGCCGCTGCCTGCATAGCGCTCACGGACTTGGCCGCCTCGGCCAGAGCCGTGATCTGGTCAAGAGGCAAGCTCTCCAGGTCTGCTCTGTTCGCGTTCATGCTGTACTCCTGGAGCGGCTTGTTGTAGGCGTCCACGATCTTCCTGAAGGTGAGGGTGATGTCGTTGAGATCAACCTCTTCAACCTTGCAGGAGCCGATGGCTTCCTTCACATTCTCCGCGCCGAGCACTTCAACGACGCAGTCCAGGACGACCTTGTACTTCTCACGGGTGGAGAGTCCGGCCATCTGGTCAACGCCTGCTGCGTTGTCGAGCTTCTCTGTGATCGCGAGCGTCTTCGCCGGCAGATCGTAGCTGTGGTTGTGTAAAATAACTGTGTAGATCATTGTGTTCTCCTTCTTTTTGCTTGGTTTTTAGACTGTAGGTGTGAACTCAGGCACGCCGTCGGTCACTGTTGCAGTGCCGCGGGAGATAGTTCCGCCGAAGTTGAGGTCGAAGAGGATCTTCTCGTCGACTGTGTTGAGATCCTTGAGGACCATAGTCGCAGTAGATCTCCATGCCTTGTAAGGTGATGCAGCGCCAGCGAAGACGATGAGCACGTCCTCCTTGACTTCCTCACCGGTAGGCAGGTTGTAGAACTTGTCGTAGATGTAGTCGAAGGCATCGTCGCCTGCGTTTGTCTGCAGCTCCTGAGGGAGTGTAGGCTTGTAGTAGGTGATGTCGTCGGTCGGCATCTCGTCCTCGATGAAGTCACTGGTCACAACGTTGGCGTTGAGAGTGAGGTCGAAGATGGTCGACTTGCCGATGCGGGCCCATGTAGGCGCTGCCGCTGTCCCGATGTTGATGAACGGGATGGTCTTGTGCTTTTTGAGTCTGGTTAAATCTGACATGTGTTTATACCTCTCTTTCTCGTGTATAAGTGATCGCCAGGGACATCTGGTACAAGGTGTCGGAGGAGCTTGCCTCCATCGGGTACGGGATGCCCGTCAATTCGATCTTGTTGATTTTTCGATTGCCGTCCAGTGCCGGGTAGGCGTACTCGAACGGGAAGTCGTCGGCCCAGTAGGCCAGATCCTCGAGCCATGCGTCCGAGTCTTTTCTGTCCTCCTCGCTGACTGATGCCTGGCGAGCGTAGAACTGATAGAACTCTGTGATCTCATAGCTTCCGTTGTTGTACTCCTTCGTCGTCCTGGTTGGCGACTTGAACAGTCCGAACTGGTCGGAGCCGTCCTTGATGTGGTTGGTGTCTACTTCCATCGCTTCGTAGAACGAGAGCCAGGAAGCGACTGCTGCAGATATTGTCATGACTTTGCTCCTGCGAGTTTTCTCGCGCCGTCAAGGATCTTGTCCTTGCCGCCTTCTTGCTTGATCGCACGCTCGAACCAGTAATTGCCACGCCGTGGCGCTTCCTGGAAGTTCGCCGGCATGTAATACCAGCGCCGAGCGTATGGTGTTCTGTACTTTACCTCACCGGAGCCGACCACCGTGTTGATGATGCCGCTCTGGATCAGAGTGCCCTGATCGAACGGAACGTACGGCTCGCAGTAGCGAAGGACCTCGCTGTCGATGAAGCGCTGGACCTCACCGTTCGCAGAGAGACCTCTGGACTGCATGATCTTGTCCGGATCCACTTCGACACTTTTCAATGTGAACATGTTAGGCATCAGTACACCACCACCTTGACATTCTTGAGCAGGTCGCGGTTCGAGTTGTCGTTGACGCTCCGGATGATGCCGCTCTTCGGATGCGCCTGGAGAAGATCGGAGAGCCTTGAGCCTCTCACGGTGGTCACTTCATCAGTGAGCTCGCCGAAGAAGATGGCGTCCTCTTCTGTGTACGTCGAAAAGTCGACCTGACTGAGCACTTCCTCCGGGAAGGTGATGTTCGCACTCTTGGAGAGTGTCAACCTTCCGGTCATCATGCTCTTGTCCGTAACGTCTGACCACTGCACGCCCTTGACGACCGTGCGCAGTGTCGTCCCGTTCGCCTGCTTCTGGTAAATTGTTACTGTATCATTGAATAATCCCATCAGTACGCCCTCACGAGTCCGGTCCCGGACAGCCAGGCGCGGATGTTCTTCCCCAGCTCCTCGTCGGCCTGCGACTGCGTCTGCAGCACATAGCTCTCAGAGTAGCCGTCGTTCGATACGGAAGCGACTCCGCGGCCCTGAGCCTTCGGAGCTTCTGCGCGGTAGTTGATCACCTTGCAGATGCAGTCCTTCAGCTGGTCGCCGTAGATCTCGTCCTCAAGGTGCTGAAGGTTGAGCTCGCTCCAGTGGATGAGCCCCACGACCTTGATGACTTCCTTCTCTGCCAGTGCTTCTGCTGTCTCGAACTGGTCCTCTGTTACAACTGAATAAAGGGAGCTGTAATACTCCCACGATACAAGTGCGGCCATATTAGCGCTCCCTCCTTGTTACTTTTTCTTGGTTGCCGCCTTCTTGGCGGGCTTCTTTTCTTCCTTGGCAGCAGGCTCTTCCGGCTCTTCTGCTTCGGGTTCCTTTTCTTCGGCTTCCTCCACTGCCTCAGGCTCTTCAACTAAAACCGGAGCAGGCTCTTCAGCCTGCTCCTGCTTAACTTCTTTAACCTTGGCAGCAGGATCAATCCATCCGATTGTTCTGCTCATAGGCTCCCTCCTTACGCGTTCTTGTGGAGGTAGATACCCTTCACCTTGTTGTCGTAGCCGTCAGCGATGGACACGTTTCTGTAGCCGAACTTCCACGCGTCAGCGTCCTGGTTCTGCTCAGGTGTCACGATCTTAGGAACGACATGCTTCTCGAACTGGATGACTGCAGGCTTGTGGATGATCATGAAGTTGATGTCCTTTGCGCCCGTAGCCTTAGCATAGCCGCCAGCCTCTTCGCCGGATGTCTTGCCGTCGAGCTGGTCGATAGCTGTGTAGAAGCGGCTCTGAGGAACCTTAACTACACCAGCGAACGATGCGAGGACTTCCTTGCTCTTAGTAGTGTCGAGATCTCTGACAAGGCCTAAAAGAGTAGGAGTGATGAAGAGGTAACGCTCAGAAGCAGGAACCTCATCGTTGTCCATGCCGTCAGCTGCAGCGGAGATCGCTGCGATTACATCTGCACCAGTTGAAAGAGCTGCTGCAGTAGTTGTGCTGATGCCGGAAAGTCCAGCGTAAGCTGCAAAACGGAAAGCGTCGAGCTCAGGTACTACCTTTGTGCGGATGAACTCGCCAGCGAGTCTTCCGAAGGCCACGCCTGCGGTCTCGATGTTGTCCATGCTGTCGACTGTGAACATGCGGCCTCTGTCGAAGTTGCACTTCACTGTCTCCATCTGGAGAGTCACATCGCCCTGAACATATCCGCCGCTCTTGGAGTAGTCTCCGAGGCCGTCCATGCTCATCTTAGGGATGAGGAGCTCGTTTGCGTTTGCGCCCTGCTGCACGAGATCGTTCGCGCCGTCGAGGACTGCTGTGAGTGATGCGTTCTTATATACTTCATCGAGAACGCCTGAGATGTACTGCTTGAATAATGCGATGCTATTTGCCATTGTTATTTCCTCCGTTGTTATTCTGGTTTACGGGGAGGCCTGCGGCTGCCCTGATCGAGTCGAGGAAGCTGTCGCCACTTGTGCCTCCAGTCACTTTTCCGATGGCTCCGATCTTGCCGACCGGCGCCGGCTGGTCTTCGCCGAAGAGCATCTTGCTGTCCTCCGCCTCTGTCAATTTCTTGATAGCGGCAACGACGTCCGCCTTCTGGTTCTTGGAAGCCTTGAGGGTGTCCACATCGAGCAGTGCTTTGATGGCCTTGGCGTTCTTACCATGGGCCGCTGCGATGGCGTCCTTGACGATGTCGTCGAAGTCGCGATCCGCGAGCTGCGCGTTGTAGCTCTTGTCCTTCTCTTCCAGTTGCTTCTTGAGGTCTGCGATCTCGCTGTTGAGCTTGTCCGCATCCACGTCCTTGAACTTGTCCAGGCTCTCTGTGAGGGTCTTGACCTTGTCCTCGGCCGCTGCGAGCTTGTCCTTCTGCTTGTCGTAGTCCACGGCGGTCTTGTAGTTCTCCTTGACCTCTTTGTCGATTGCTGCCAGCTGTTCAGCAGTCACTTCAAGGCCTGCTTCCTTCAAGATAGTTTCGATGTTCTTCATTGTTTCATTCCTCCTAAAATGATTTATTAACCGGACTTTCTCCGGTGGGAAATAGCAGGGGCGGGAGTTGAACCCGCGACCTCCTGGAAAGGAACCAGGCGCGCTTCCGGACTGCGCCACCCTGCGATATAAGCCCCGGATCGTCGGACTAAGCAACGACCCGAAGCCTATTATCTTTTGGTCGGATCCCGACTTCGTTGCTGAAGCGGTGATACTCCGACGTTTTTGCTCTGATCTTGCGATCTACTTCCTGGCGATCCTCAGCGGTCGCCACATACTCCTCACGCTTGAGGGCCCTGATCTCTCGCTCCATCGCTCTCTGCTCCTGCGTGGCCTTGTAGTAGTCGTACTCCTTGCCGTCGACTTCCACGGGCTCATACTCAGGAAGGGGCTCCGGGATCTCGCTGATCCCTTCCCAGTACGGATAGAACGTGTGCCTGCAGTTGACTCCGCAGATGCCGGCCGGGTCTCCGTAGCCGGCGCCCTCTCCGCCGTCACATGGCAGCGGGTCATCGAAGGCCGGGTACTTGTCCGACTTGCCTGACATCGAGAAGACCTGGTTCTCAACGTCGGCGTGCTCTTCACGAGCTCCTTCGTGCTGTGAGACGATCACGAGATCGACTCCGGACTCTTTGCAGTTGGCCTCTGTGATCCTTCCGGCCATCTGGTTCATGGATGTCCTCACGCACATCCGCGCGGAGGTGTCGAGCTGGTAGCTCCTGCCGCTCGCGTAGTCAATCGAGCGGAGCCCGGAGTGGGCCATCTCCCTCACGACCTTGTTGCAGGCCTCGTCGAAGGAGAAGGAGCCGGTGGACACTTCCAGGAGCGCTGTGTCGAGTGCTCTCTGGTAGGCCTGCTTGACTCCGGTGGTGCCGAGCGCCGTGCCCTTGAAGCCCGTCGTCCGGGTGAGGTTCTTGAGCTGTCCGTTCAGATCCTTCTGGAAGGAGTTGATGATCTGCGACATGCCTGAGGGCTTGCTGAGGTCTTGCCCCGCGAGCTCCCACATGCTCAAGTCGTTGTTGTATGCCATCATGCCCGCGTCAGCGACGAGCTTGTTGCCTGCTGCCTTCGCTTCGCGGGTGGTCTGCTTGATGATCTCAGTGACCTCGGCCTTGTATGCCTTCGTGTTCTCGGCCACTTCTTTGATGTATGCCGGATCCGCCTGCAGGATCCTCATGACCTCGGCGTAGATCTGAGCAGTGGAGAAGCCCTGCTCGTGCATGTCGCGGGCCATGATCTCAGCGGTCTCTGTCAGTCTTCCGGTCTTGCGGACTCTGCGGGCTATGTCCTGCAGCACGTCCTTCTCCATGTTCTGATATAGGCCGACGAGGTACTTGTCCGCCAGCTTCTCGATCTGTTCATCCGTCAATGCCATGCTTTAGTCCTCCGGTTCATCATCTGCATCAGGATCTTCGCCGTTGATGTAGCTGATCGCCTCCTCGCGTTCGCAGTTGAGGACCTCCATGACGTACTGGATCGTGAACTCCTTCACCTCAGGGAAGGAGAGAGCGTCCGCTCTCATGCGCTCCAGCTTGCTGTTCTTGTCTTCGATGTAGCTGTCATCGAACTCGACGCAGATCTCCTCGTCAAGCTCCCAGGTGGTTCCCTGGAAGGTGTTCGAGAACCAGATGATCGCCTCGACCAGTCCTTCGATGTAGTCGATGGCTTCCTGCCTCTGCTTGTTGAGCTCCTGCATCTCGTCCTGGCGCTCCCCGATGTACTGGGTCGCCGTCTGGATCTGAGCGTTCTCGAACGTGTATTTCTTCGTGCCGTAGCCGAACATCATGGAGAGCAGTGAGAGCGCGAGCTCCATGGCTTCCTTGATCTGTCCGGTGCGGATCTCCGGGTTGTATTCCTGGATGAGGCTCTTCTGATCCGGGAGCTTCTCGCCCAGAAGGATGAAGAGCTTCTTCTGCTCCGCTGTCATGACCGGCTTGCCTTCGTCGTTCTTCTTGATGGTGGCCAGCAGTTCATTGATCAGCAGGAGCTTGTCGCCTTTGCTGAGGTCTCCGTTCAGGATGTTCCAGCACAAGTCGACGATCTTCAGCGCCGGGATGGCGTTGTATAACTTCGGCAGGCCATAGCCTTCCATGTCGTCCAGGTTGTTGACCTCTGCGGTCCTCATGATCGAGAACGGCTTGACGTCTCCGAGCTGGAGGATGACGTGGCGGTCTGCGATCTCGCGGTTGTTCTCGTCGAAGACGAAGGTCTCCGCTGTGTACAGTCCCTTCTCGTCACGCTGGAAGACCACAAGGGTCTGCTCGTTCTTGCCTCTTACAAGGTCAGAGCCGACGAAGGCGCACTCGATGATCTCGTCGTTCTCGACGGTCAACGGTACGATGCCGGCTGCGTTGATGTAGTTGATGCGGATGTCTCCGCCCGTCACGCTGCCATTGTCGAGCAGTGTGGCGTTGTCCAGTCTTATGTAGGCGCCCACCGTGCCGGATGCAGCCAGTCGTTCGAGCTGCTTGCGGTACATAACGCCGAAGCGGTTCTCGTCCAGGATCTCCTGAACGCCGTCGAACTTGTTCTCGCTCTCGCCTGCGTTGATCTCGACGATCTCGCAGAGGTTCGCATCATCCGCGCAGCATCTCTTCGCGAAGTTGAGCTTCTCCAGCTTCACCTCCTGGTCGTTGAGGTTCTTGCGAGTGTGGAACTCGCTCTCCTCGTTGGTGTACCACTGGTCGCACTCTTCGATGATGTTCTGGGCGTTCTGGTTATAGGTGAAGCCCAGCTGTTTGAGTTTTTCGATGGCCGCTGTGACCTTCTGTCTGTCATCCATTCGATCGGGCCCTCCTTAATTTGCTAAATCAATATACTCGACGAAGTCCAGGAAGCAGTAGCAGTTTGCATCATACCAGTCGTTGATGTTGCCGATGTTCTTGTCCTCCGGTCTGTCCGGATCCTTGGGATCCCATACCAGAGAAGAGAACGCCCTGATCGTATTCTCGCAGCGCTTGTTTACCTTTAAGCGCCCGGAGTTGAACAGTCTCGAGAGCGTCTTCGGTCTGTCCTTTACTTCGTTCTTCCTGCATCCCGATATATTCCGCTTTGGAAGTCCGGCCGCTTCGGCTGTCGCCCTTAATGAGTTGATCATCGTAGAGCTGGCAGAGTCCGGGAAGATCCAATCTACCCGGCCGTACTTCTTGAGCACTGACTTGTAGAAGTCAAGCCAAGCTCTGCAGATATCGTCTGCATTTATGTCATCGGTGAGCGGAAGACCGCCCTCCTCTAAGACCTTAAACTCGTGATACTTACCGAAGTATCCCCACAGCGCGAAGGTCGTCTCTGATCCGTTACCTCCGAAGTCCACGCCCATGACGATCTTACTCATCGGCAGCAGGACCGGGTTACCCTTCTGGTCGATCTTGACCAGTCCGTCCTTGTTCTTCTCATAGAGCTCGTCGTCTGTGAAGGTGTAGGCCTCAGGGTTATCCGCAAAGAAGCGGAAGACCAGGCCCTCAGCTCTCGCCCACTTGCCGAGGATATAACGGTCATAGTAGACGGTGCCGGCGTACTCCTTACAGAGCTCATCTACGAAGCCCTTAGGGAGATACGGGTTATCATATATCGTGTATTCCTGCAGATAGACGTCTGCGTCTGACTCCAGGAACTTCTTCATCCAGTGCTCCGGATCTGCCGGGTTACAAGTACCATCGAAGCAGCTCCGCTCTGTCCTTAATCTGGACTTAAGCATCTCAAACACTTCCTGCGACCAGGTTGTGATCTCATCGCCGTAGCAGTACTCGATCGTCGCGCCCTGGATCCTGGCCACCTGGTTAACCTTATCGGCTCCCAGGCAGTAGACTCTCTTACCGAAGAGGTCCGCAGTGTTGTCGCTCTTTATCATGCCGACCATATCCGGGCCGTAGATCGCTCGCATCGGGTCCAGGATGTTCCTGGCCAGTGTGCCACGTGTGTTGCCGATCATGACGATCAGGCCGTCGCCCGTGCAGGATCTTATCCGGTACGGAAGCATGAAGTTATAATCAAGCCATGACTTTCCGGAGCCGGTCGCTCCGGTCTTTATATTCCAGCGATGCTTTGAGCGCTTGATATATTCTCTCTGCATCTTTGAGATCGGGCTACTCATCCGGATCCTCTGCGCGGACCTTCTCGATAGTTGCCACCATCTCGTCGAGCTTAGCCAGCTGCGTCTCATCTACGAAGCTGACCTTATCGCGCCACTGTTTAGGCTTCCGGTTCTTTAACCAGAAGATCTGAGCGGTCACATCGCCCATCTTGGCCTTTTTGAAGAGTGCGTTCTCGACCTCATAGTCGGCTACGTCCTTCGATCTTTTTAAGGCCTCCGAAAATTCCGCGTGCTTAAGCTTCCAGTCGTAAAAGGTGGACTGCTGGATGCCTATATTTTTAGCTATTTGCACGTCAGTAAGACCGTCACGAGCCCATCCTTCCACCAGGACGAGACCCTTACGGTCTACAAAGTCGTCGTATTTACTTTTACGGCCGACTTTTGCCATGCTACTCGCTCCAATCTAAGCCGTAACGATCGATTATCTCGTTAAACTCCTCCACATCATGCGGCACGACCTTATAGGTCGGCTCTGCGTTCATGTTGACGCCACAGTGCAGAAGCTCGTGGTGCAGCAGGATCCTGATCTGCTGACTCGTAAAATCGATCACGTTCGGCTCATACACAGTTATTAGAAAATCATACGGGATAAAAGCCTTGTATCGATCGGGTACTCTCTCACACTGTCCGAAGACCGTCTTGCCGTTCGATACCTTCGCCTTGTTGGAAGACATAAAGCCGATCGAGACCTCTGTCTCCCTGATCCAGTTAAGGCTTTTCTCTGCCTGGATAAGCTCCGCCCCTATGCGGGCATAATCGTCATTTTGTTCGCATATCTCCCGCATATAGACCTCCGTATGCACAAAAGGAGAAGCGCCTCCGCTCCTCCTCTCATAGTTCTACTCACTACCAAAATACCATTTTTAGTATGTCATGTCAAGTTTAAGTTAACATAAACACTATATATTGTACTCTTTAAGTTTATCCACAGCCGACTTGTGGATTCTGTGGACAGTTCTCTCCGATCTGTGGACAGCTCTGGCCACGTCGTCCCACTTTAGGCCGTCGATATGTCTCAGCTTGACGATCCGGGTCTCCTGATCATCAAGATACTGATCACATAGCCCTGCGATCTCACGCCTGGAAGATCTCAGCTGATCCTTGAGATAGTCGATATCACTATCCAGGTCATCGATCTGGGCCATTATGTCGCTCATCTTATCCTGGGGAGTTGTCTGCACCTTGTCCTTGTCGTAACGTATGGCGCCGGGATATAGAGACATCAGAAGCTGCAGCCTTGTCTCCCTCTTTAGTTGTATCTGCTTCCGGATCTCGCCCGGTCTCCCCAAAAATACGTATACGTCCATGCTATCCTCCCGTCAGTGCTTTATCATATCCCCGAACTCCATGATGATCTTATCGCTCGCCTGCGCGAAGCCATACTCTCGCTGACAGCCAAGTGACTGCTGCCATCCTGGGAGAAGTATAAGCACGTCAGACATCGATAAGAGCTCTAAGTCTATCCTCATGTACTCGTCCCAGCTCGTGGACTCCGGAGATAATACCCCGATAAGCTCCGCCGGGTTGACTATGTCCGTTATGCCGTCAGCTCTCAGAGCCTTCTCCGCCTTCTTAAATCTCTCACGATAATCATCTACCCCAGTTATGGGCCCGCTTAGATATAGCCTCATTCTGACCTCCTCCGATCTTTTAGTATGTTTATCAGTGCGCTCTGCGTCATGTCCTTCTTGCCAAGGCTCGCTACTACCTGCTCGTCTACTGTTCCCTTGGCGATCAGGTGGTAGACCATAACCGGGTACTTCTGACCCTGACGCTGGAGTCTTGCCACCGCCTGGAGATACTGCTCCAGGCTCCAGGGTAGCCCGTACCATGCCATTATGTGGCCGCCGTCCTGCAGATTTAGGCCATAGCCCGCGCTTGCCGGATGCGCTAAGAGTATTTTTATCTTGCCCTTGTTCCATTCCTCGATGGTGCTGTCGTTCTCCAGAAGCTTCGCTTCATGGAAGCGGCTCAGGATCGCGTCCTTATCTGCCTGGAAATTGTAATAAACCAGGACCGGGCTCTCCGCCGCCTCCAAGATCTCGCCCAGGGCGTCAAGCTTTGCCTCGTGGATGTGTCTCGGGTTATGTGCTTCGTCGTATATGAACCCGTTGGCCATCTGCAGGAGCTTCGACATGACTGCGGCTGCATCCAGCGCCGCGATCTCTTCGCCCTCAAGCTCTATGAGGCTCTCCTTCTCCATCTCCTTGTAGGCTTTTAGGCCCTTCTCGTCCAGGCTTACCTCTATCGTGCTCTCCACTTTGTCCGGAAGAGTCAGATAGTCCTCGGCCTTCATGCTGACCGTTATGTCCGCGATCCTCTTCGTGATGGCCTCCAGCGCTCCGCGCCTCGGCTCCCACTTATATGTCACGTAGCCGTTACCGTATCCCGGTCTGAACCAGTTACCTCTGTAGGCTGTAAGTGTCCGGCCAAGTCTCTCGCCTCTGTCCAGCAGATACATCTCAGCCCACAGATCCATGAGACTGTTGGCCGCCGGTGTGCCGGTCAGCCCCACGATCCTATCGATCGCCGGCCTCATCCTCCTCAGAGCTTTGAACCTCTTCGCCTGGTTGTTCTTAAAGCTACTAAGCTCATCGATCACGACCATATCGAAGGGCCACTTCATCCGGTTCTCTTCCAGGTACTCCACAAGCCAGACCACATTCTCGCGGTTGATCACGTAGATATCCGCCTGGGCCTTTAGAGCTCTGATCCTATCCGCTGCAGATCCTAAGATCTTGGAGATCTTAAGGTGCTTAAGATGGTCCCACTTATTCGACTCACGGCTCCAGGTATCCTCCGCTACCCTTAGCGGTGCTATCACTAAGACCCGGGAGACCTCGAAGGAGTCGTTCATCAGCTCATCGATGGCCGTAAGTGTGATCACGGTCTTACCCAGGCCCATCTCCAAAAAGAGACCTGCTGCCTCATGTTCCCGGATAAAACTTACAGCCCGCTTCTGATAATCGTGCGGTATGAACTTCATCGTCTCCTCCTATCATCCTCAAAAATGTCCTCACGTCTCCGGATCCCCACAGCGCCCAGGTCTCGCACCCCAGTCGCGTAAGCGTCCTCATCTGGATCTTCTGCCTGCCGGAGAGTCTACCTACTTCCGTCTTAAGTTCCACGAAGTACACCCGCCCGCCCGGCATCACTATGATCCGATCCGGCACTCCGTCATTCCCGGGTGATACGAACTTGAACGCCTTACCTCCAAGCTTCCGAACACCCTCGACCAGGATCTTCTCTATATCCCTCTCTCTCATTTTTCACCTCGCTGTTACTAGCGCGCGCACGCGCGTATATATGTGTATATATGTGTTTTTATGTGCCTATAACATATAAAATTAACATTTATAAAAAACCTAGTAACAAGTAACAGAACGCTAACGCGCCCTTATTTTATGCGGTTTTCGGCTGTTACTACGTTTTTGTTACTAATTTGCTAGTAACAGAAGCCCTCTGTTACTAGCCTCTTTTTGTTACTGGCTTTTCGGGTGCCTGGTAGCACCTTTGTAAGCCGTAGATCTTTATGCGCTTCGCGTTTCCGGATCTCTTCCAGCCGAGCTGTAAAAGGATCCTCGCGATGTCGTCGGAGTCTGCTCTCTTCTTGGCAGCAGGCGACATTTTGAAGCACTCCGCCCAGATCTCCATCACGCTGACCTCTGTACGCTTGACGGTTCCCACGCTGGCGCTGTCGTCCATAAAGAAGCGGCGCTCTGTGAGATCCTTGTCGTCCCAGTCTTCCGGGAGAAGCTTCTCGAGGTATTCGGAGACAAGTCCGAGACGTTCGTCCTGCTCCAGTGCCCTGATCTGCTTAGAGGTTGCGATCTTATCAAGATCCTCGTTAAGCACCAGGCTCCTATCATCCAGCTCTTCATAATAGAAGAGAGCCTCCGCCCAGATCTGCGCTACCGCGTCAGGTGTAAGATCCCACGCCTTGAGCTTATGGTTTTCTGAGCAGTCGATCGGCCAGAAGCGACGGTTCCCGGTGATATCCTTAAGGTAGTCGTCCGCGTTGCTGGTTCCGATAAAGACGCAGCCGCGTCTATGCGTGTCGGTTCTGCGGCCGTATGCGGCTCTGTAGCGGTCCTCCGTCCTGCTGACGAAGCTCTTAACGCTCTCGATGTCCATCTTACGCATACCCTTAAGCTCTGAGATCTCGTTTATCCAGGTGCCTTGTATCTTCTCGGCTGCTGTCTTGTCCTTCATGTCCTCGAAGCTTAAGCTATCACTGAACCATGGGCCGCCAAGCTTTGCCACCAGCGTGCTCTTACCTATTCCGCCGGGGCCTGAGAGCACCGGGATGTAGTCGAACTTTACACCGGGGCGCTTCGCCCTGGAGATCGCTGCGATCATCCAGCGCTTCGTTACTTCTCTGGTATAGTCCTCATCCTCAGCTCCTAAGTAGTCTATAAAAAGCGTCTCCATACGCGGAACGCCATCCCACTCCGGCAGGCTCTTAAGATAATCGCGCACCGGATGGAAGGATCTATCTGCAGATACCTGACTGAGCGCGTCGTATATGTCCGTGCGCTTAAAGGTGTTGTATTCTGTGGCCAGATAGATATAAAGAGCTGAGTCGTCTGAGTCCTTCCAGTCTGTGAGCTCCTTCTTCCAGGGCACCGGTGTAGTGATCTCGATAAAGCCAGAGAGTTTATTGAACTTTATACCCTTGAGCCCTTCGTCCATCTTGAGGATCATCAGAAGGTTCTCGATCGTGGTCTCTACAAGCCCCTGCTTATTCCTTGTAAGGTCAAGCTTCCACTCATGTACTGCCGGAGCATCCTCGTCTCCCTCGAAGTCTGAGACAGCTGAGGCCTTACGATCTGCGTCGAAGGTTCTGATACAGTTCTTATCCTGGCGGATAAAGTCGATCATCTCCTTATAGCTCGGCAGGCGTGTCGTCTGAGTGCCCTCGGGAGCATCCTCGTCCATCTGTCCGAACTTGTGGATCCTCACCAGGTCGAACGCGTTGAGGTCCATACCGTGCGCCGGATCCGTGGAGTGGTTCGAGTAGCAGAAGAGCCCATCGTCGTAGATGACCAGGCCCCCGGATGTCGTTCCGGCTGTATAGGTATAGCGGTCTTCCTTGCCCTCTACCGGCGTATATACATCCGGCAAGAACTCCGCGATCGCCTCCGGTACCGTGTAGGTCCTGCAGAAGGTACCCACGAGGCCCTTCTTCTTAAGAGGATCCTGCTGCTTATCCTGGCGGCGCTTCTGTACCTTGATCTCATCCGGGAAGAGTGGCCAGTAGCTCATATCTCTCCAGTCCGGATATTCTGCGAGGATCTTGTCCGCGCTCAGGACCTTATCGTCGTTATACTCAAAAACATATTCTGCATCCCTGGAGTAGCTCGGCCAGTACATGAGACGGCTCGCCTGCACTGTGGTAGGATCGAAGTACTTGAGACCGATATGCTCGGCCATTTTTCTCATGATCGCCTCATACTCCTCGGGATCCACGTCTCTGTCCAGCGGAGCGATGAGTCTGTAGCGCGGGCTGTCAGGCTTATGCTTATGGGTCGAGTAGATCGCCCAGGCATAAGGAGCCTCGAGCTGCATCGTCTCCACGAAGTCGGTAGGAGCGAAGTCCAGATCAAAAGTGATCAGGCTCCTGCTCTGCACCGTGTCGGTCTTCCTGCGGCCGCTTTTTAATGTTCCGCCGACGAAGCCGCCGACGTCCTTGATCTTGTCCTGGTCAGTCTTGGCCATGCGCATATATTCGCTCTGAGTCTCCTGCGTCATGGTAGCGTTCTCCAGTCTCTTAAGGAGCTCCGCCCAGGTGATCTGTCTGTTCTTCCAGCTGGTGCAGAAGCGGCTGGATCCTTCGGAGATCCACACCTTCGGGTTGTGCTCAAGGCCAGTTATGACTTTGGCGTCAAGCTTATAAATGTTATCAGTTTGTGCTGCCATCCTCTGCCTCCTCCACTTGGCCCATCTCAGCCAGGAGAGCCTTAAACTTCTCCTCGCTGGCTATGAGCTCGTTAAACATTTTCTCGGAGCTGGCGGCTATGTTCATATAATGCCGCTGCTCGTCCTTTGCTTCTTTGATCTTCTTATTGACCTCGGCGCGGAGGTTTTTACACTTCACGCGCTCCTCTTTGTTCCTTGTGTTCACTCTGATCAGCTCGTCATAAGCTGCTTTTTGCTTCTCGAGTTTTTCTATCTTCTCACCCAGTCCATTGGCCTTCTCTCTGTAGTCCACTACTCGGTTGGCCAGAACTCGGCGGTCTTTTTCGTTGGCCGCCTCGTCCATCCTCTCGTTGAGGTAGAGGATCAGATCGGCCTTATGGAGCTCCGGCTCGTCTGTCATATCCACGACTTTGAGGATCTTTTTAAGGACTGCTTTGGTGCAGGGAAAAAACTCTCGAAGGTTCAGCGTCATCTGGCCCTTACCGGAGCCGGTTCTGTAGTTAAGCGTCAATTCTCTCATACCTTAGTCCTTCCTATAAAAATCACACTCGTAAGTCCCGCCCTTAAGCGGTAAGCCGGGCGCCCAGTCTATCGGCTCCGACATAAATCTGTCTACGATCTTGGCCGCATCCACGTCATCCTTAGGCACGTCCAGGATCATCTCATCATGCACATGGAAGACGATGTTATAGCCCTGAGCTGTTAACTGCTTCATCTTCTCGGCCAGGCAGTCCCTGGCTATACTCTGCACGATGTTCTCGGTGAGCTTCCCGCCGTAAGTCTCGGCTCGCTCCCACTTTTTTGTCGTTTGGTTCTGCGTCATATATGTAACGCGTGGGCCCATATCCGACTCCATGACCTTAGGATCCCAGTAGGCGATCGGTCGGCCGCTTGGCAGTCTGATCATGAGCACCGGATAGCCTGCCACGTTCTCCATATAGAACTCTGTACCCTGGAGCGATGAGATTATTCTGCGGGGCTGTCTGCCGGTTATCACAGCGACCGCTGCGTTCTGGCAGGCCTTCCACATATTGACGATCTTAGGCGACTCGTGTCTCCACTGCTGTACGATGCCAGCCATCTCCTCCTCCGGTACTGAGCCGGTGGTGTCCATCTGCTTCATGGCTCCGACTGATCCGCCATATCCCAGGGCCAGCTCCGCGACCTTGCCGCGCTGTCTGAGCTCTCCGTTAACGCCGTGCTTCTCGACGGGTACGTGATAGATACGGCTCGCACTCTCGCAGTAGATATCTCCGTTATTCTTAAATACATCCAGGCGCCAGTCCTCTCCGGCGATCCATGCGATGACCCTCGCCTCTATGGCTGAGAAGTCACTCACTACGAAGCGGTTACCGGGTGATGGTATGAACGCGGTACGCACCAGCTGGGAGAAGATCCCGGAAGGCTCTCCGAAGATCATCTCGAGCCCCTCAAAGTCGCCCATCTTGACCAGGTCCCTGGCCATATCGAGCTCTTCGTCCGGCATGGTGTTCCTCACGAGGTTCTGAGGCTGTAAAGAACGCCCCGCCCATCTTCCAGTATGCCCGCCATAGAACTGCATGATGCCGTGAGCTCTGTCGTCATGGCTGGCTATGTCTATCATGGTCTGATACTTCTTTTTTGATGTCTTCCCGAGTGCCTGGCGGATCTCTAACACTCTGCGGACGTCCTTATCGATATCCGGATCCTCTAAGATCTCGCTGACGTCATCCTTGCGGAGAGATTCCACCGGAATGCCGTGAGATTTAAGCCAGGGCTTAAGCTGTGCTAAGCTGTTCGGGTTACTCAGTCCGGTCAGATCTATCGACTCCTGCAGGAGCTCCTCGCTCCTTCTGTTGTCGAAGCTCACGATCTTCTCGGCCATATCTATATCTAAGAGCACACCGCGGTCGTTAATCTCCTGGTCAAGATCCCAGAGACTCTGTTCGGACTGATCTGGACGGAACGCCTTAAGCTTCTTAAGAATGATCTGCTCCGTGTTAACGTCTCCGATGTTGTACTCCTTAAAGAGCTCCCACTTCTCCGGCGCGTGTATAGGTCGGTTACGTGTTCGCCCTCCGTTTGCTTTGGTAGGTTTGCAGGGCTTACAAAAATACTGTATTAAAGCCTTGCCGGTCTTCTTTTTCTGCTCTTCCTCAGTGAGCCCTAAAGCCGGGCCGACGTCAGCCAGTGCACGAGGGAGCCCTAACTGCACCGCGAGGATCATAGTACAGCGCCACTGTGAGGGAGGCATGGGCTGACCGGTGTGTTTGGCCAGACAAGTCCGCTCGAAGTTGGCGTTATATGCTGTTTTGATGACTGCCGGATCCGTAAGAGCATCCCAGAAGCGTGCATCCGGATCTCCCGGTGCATAGTTTGGAGCGTGCTCTGTCAGATCTATGAGTCTGATGCTGTCCTCATCACTGAATTTATAGGAGATAAGTAAGACCTCAAAGTCAGGGGCCTCGCTGTATGCGTAGGCCCCGTTTTTGATATCTACAGAGCTAAAAGTCTCTATATCTATCCCCAGCTCAATCGAGGAGACCATCTTCGTCCTCAAATTCTCCCTCGAAGTCTGACTCTGCAGACGCGCGTGTACCACCAAGGGCCTCGCCGTCCTTTGTCTTCATGATATTGTTAAGGCCTACGCCGATGCCGTTGTTACCGGATGCAGCGAAGGGGAAGAGGTTGATGGATACCTTGCCCCAGTCTCCGCTCTTAAGCTCATCGGATGAGTAGAGTGTCTCGTGATGGCTGTCTACTATACCGGGCTGCTTTGTGCTGGTGGCGTTGAGGAACATCATGCCCTCATATTCGGGGTTAGTGTCGAGATCCTTCTCGGTGTCTCCGTCTCTAAGAGGGAGCTTGAGGTTCTTAGGCACCTTACCGCCCCACTTTGATTTCTGGCCCATCTCTGTAGCCTCGTCGATAGCTTCCTGGATGAGTCTGAGGGTCACCTTGTCAGTCTTAGGAATGAGCAAGCAGGCGCTAAACTTCTCCTCCTGCCCGGGAGTAGCTGCATACTTCTCAAAGACGTGCAGATAGCTCAGTCTTACCTCCCCCGTGATTACTTTGTTAGCTTCTCTTTTAGCCATAGCTTTGTCCTCCTGATTTAATCATCAAATTCGTCAGCGAAGTCGTCCTCCGCGTTACCGTTTACTATTGCCGGACGTTTATCTTCTTCCGGCGCGAGTGTAGGCTTGCCCTGAGGCTTCTCTACATAATTACCCAGGACTTCCGCGAACTGCTTCTTGCCCATGAGCTTCTCCATCGCTGTGATGGTGAGGAGCTTCTTCTCGTAAAGCATCGCTTCATCGTAGCCAGCTCCTTCGCACTGTCTGACGATCTCCTCCTCAGTGCCGGAGTATTTTCTGTTAGATCGTCCCTCTACTACTTTCCAGCCCGGGAACTCTTCGCCCTCCAAGGCTCTCGTGAGAGCTCCGTCCTTAAGATCCTCGGCCCACTTAACGAGCCCGTCTACCTTCTTAAGGATCTCCGCGATCTCATCCACGGAGAGAAGCTTCTCGGCCATGTACTTGGCCAGATCCATGTAGCTCTCTGCCCTTGTTCTGCAGGACTGTCTTGCCGGGCAGAACGTACACCAGTCGCCTGCTGCCGTTGGAGCGTTATCGGAGAGCGCGAGCTTCGCGGCAGGTTTTACCTGGTTCTCTCCCCAGTCTCTCAGCTCTTCGGCGAGGATCTTGTCGCTCGATACGTTATCGATACGAGGCTGGTAGATCGTCATCTTGACCTCTTCGATGTCGTAGATGCTATCTAAGAGGTCCAGGGTGCCGAGTGCGTAGAGCCTTAACTGGCTGTTACCCTCTGCGAAGACCGGGACGCCCTTGCCATACTTAAGATCGATAATATGGAGCGTTTTGCCTCCGATGATGGCCACGTCTGTGGTACCGAAGCCGTCCGGGATCCAGGGCGTTAAGTCTACCTTCTGCTCTGTCATGAGCTGGGCCCCTGCGTCGGCCATAACGGCGTCCGTGAACTCTTCCTTCACATATTCCACATAATCGGCCAGCTCTCTGATCATGACCTCGTCGTTACCGTTAAGCTCCGGATGAGCTTCATAGAACTGGTTTATCTTCTTACGATGCGCCGCTGTGACGTTTCCGGTCTGTATGAGCTGCTCTGCAGCATCGTGGGCCAGTGTACCCTCGTCTGCATAGATCGAAGACGATGAGGGGAACTGTCTCGAGAGTTTTACAGATCCGGGGCAGTTCATCCAGCGATGCGATCCTGAGCTGTTAAGCTCTGCGTGTGCTTTTGGTGCTGCCATCAGATTCCCTCCGCTTTGTGGTATGCCTCCGCGATCTTATCCGGGTGCTTCTCGATAAGTCCGGAGAGACTATCTACTCCATAGCCCTCAAAGAGCTCCTTAACCTTCGCCTTCTTGCCTGCCTTGAGCTTCTTACTGAGCAGGATCTTGAGGTCTGACTCGCTGATATCATCCGCGGGAGCTTCGTCCTTCTCAGGCGCCTCGTCTGACTGCGCAGGAGCCTCTTCTGCAGGTTTTTCTTCCTTAGGTGTAGACTTCTCTACCTTTTCCTTTTTGGCCTTCTTCTCGGCCTCTTCCTTAGCCTCTGCGGCGTTGATGATCGCCTCTGTCTTCTTGGCCGACTCGTTCAGCTCCTTGGCTGTAAGTGGCGCTTTGTTTTCCAGGATCCTCCTGGCGAACGCTTCGATCTCATCGAAGTCGTTAAATGTGCATACTATTTGCATGACTTTATCCTCCTTAATTAGTTTTGTGTGTAGGTTTGCTCTCGTTAGTTCGTGTTATCCCATGCAGCTCCTCCCTTCTCGTGGTAGTTGGTCATCACAGCGGCCCTGGTACATATCTCAGTGGCGTAAGAGCTTGGCTCCCCGGTTCCGTTAAGGAACGCCTCCGCACAGCTGTCGCCGTTGTATCTCATGAGCACATAGTAGCCGTCGTTTTGCTCTGTGAAGAGCTCAGCCAGATAGTCGGCTGCGACTGCTATATTCGGCTCGATGTCCCACATATCAGCCTCTGTATATCCGAGGCGCTCGATCCGGTCACGATGCCAGGGGATAGATATCTGCATCAGTCCGGTGCAGGTGCCGTTTTTTGCTTCATTATCGAAGCGGCTCTCTTGCCAGGCTATCGACTCGAGGAACTCCGGAGCGATCTGGTAGATCTCGCCCCACTTCCTGCAGGCTTCCTCTATCTCGTCCGGGATCTGCGGATCGTCGAAGGGATAGTTAAGTTTTTCCATCTCTAACGCGTAGGCGATCTCCTGCTGCTCGATCTCTGTAAGGGTTCTCTCGTTCTCGATCTCAGCCCAGCGGGCTCTCTCTCGTTCTACTTCTGCGTAGTATTCTCTGAGATAAGCCTCTTCGGCGGCTCTCTGCTCTGCCTGCTTCCTACTTACGTAGGGCCCGGCTACGATAATGAGCCCGATCCCTAAGATCACGCCGATCAGTAAGCTCTTAGCGTTCTCTTCGTTCGTAAAGCGTCTCACTTGGCGCCTCTCTTCCCGGCTACCTTCACGCAGGCGGCTGTGAAGCGTTCCTTATATCCGTCTGTATACGTGACTTTTACCTTGATCTCCTTCATATGTTCCTCCTCAGATATGCTCTATGTAATACCCGCACGGTAGGCCGTCGGCCCACTCCTGGGCGTCGTGCTTTGTGATAAAGTGGCCCGGAGCTATGTCCGGATCATCGGGGTATACTGTCCAGAATGTCCTCATCTTCATCCTCCACTTCCACCCGATCCCAGCCCTTATGTTTGTGGCTGATCGAGCTTAAAACGCTGGCGGCTGTGGTTCCGGTCATCTCTGCCAGCTCCTTGGCTGATCCTGCGACCGCGACCGGAAGCTCTAAGTCGTCCATGGTTGTCTTGATGTATAGCTTCATGTGGTTCTCCTATTCCCAGAGGGTCCCCCCCCGTCCCTCGACCTCCCAAGTTGGCCAAGTGGTTCCGAACAGAAGCCAGTCCGCTGATACGTGAAGCACCGCGCACATCCTGGCGACTGTAAGCACGTCCGGGGATACGTCTCCGTTGCGGTACATATAAATCGCTTTGCGGTCTCTTTTGACCTGCTTCCCGAGCTCTACGCTGTTCATACCGGAGAGCTCCATCGCTTCGCGTAACCTCTCAGGGAAGCCTCTGAGGTATCCGGTTCTCTTCTTACTCATGTGGCCACCCCCTAACTAAGCAGCCGAGCGATCTCTCGCTCTCGCAAGAACGCCGCCTCGGTTTTACTGGGTTCACTGGGCTCTACATAGTCGAAGTCCCAGCCATATCTGTCGAGCATTTTCACGGCGCTAACTTCCTGCGGATCCCCGGGGTTTGCTTCGTCTATAAAGGTCCAAGCGTAGGCGAGTATTAGATCTCGGAGCACTTTTTGATGGTTGTAGCTGACTCTGAGAATGGGAAGCCCGTGCATAAGAGCGACGCGCGTGTACTTTGCCTCGTTTATGTTCGCCTTTACTACGTGCATCTGACAGCGTTCCGGACGTGTTCCGAGTGCTTCGTACCAGCCCGGATCATAGTGCTCTCTTCCGTCGAACTCGATCAGGAAGGCTGGCTCTCCAGACTTGTGAAGGACAGCGGCGTCGTACTTTTTTGTTCGCAGACCCTTCTCGTCAAAGAAGAATTGCATCTTATAGTTGAGACCTGCTTCTTTGAGAATGTCCTCGAGAAGCTGTTCGCCTTGTGTGGTCTGATCCGGGAGCGTTATGCGCTTCCCGTACTTGTTGGTCACGGTCCTCATAGGGCCCCTCCCTTCCGGAGCTCATCCGCTTCGTCCAGAAGACTCTGCAGATTATGACGGGCTCTTCCGATCTCGACCTCGAGCTCTCTGTTACGGTCTGCTGTTGGCTTCATATCCTTGAAGATCCGGATCCCGAACTCGTGATATAAGCCTGCGACCTGGCGCTTGCCTTCTGTCTCGCTGATCGAAGGGTGGAAGGTGTAGATATATTCGATTAGCTGATACTCTGCATCGGTGACGGTGCGGTTGATCGGTTCTATCTCGTGGAGCTTCTCCTCGAACTCATACTTCATCATGGCCGGCACCTCCTTAGTCGAGTGCTGCCAGGATGTCACGCATAAGAGCGATCCCGGAGTCTGCTGAGACGTTTACTTTCTTCTGATAGCCGTTATCCCACTCGAGCGTTACGATCTCGTCGTTGTTGTCGAGTATCTCGTATCTTGCGGCTTTGAGATCCTGCTGGTTTCCAGTTGCCTGCAGGGCTTTGAGAAATAATTGAACGATGTAGTCCTTATCTTCGTGCATTGTTTCCTATCCTCCTTGTAAATTTAAAATGTACTTACGGGGTAAAAAAAATCTCTGCTACAGTCTTGCCGTAGTAGTCTGCCAGTGCCACCTTGGCGCCATCTTTAGGGATACGCTTACCGGATTCATAGCCGGATATAGCCATTTTACTGACTCCGATAGCATCAGCGACTTCCTGCTGACTTCTATCTCCGCGTAAATCTTTGAGACGCTTACCGATCACATCGGCGTCGAGTCTAATCATCTTATCACCTCCTTGCGGTCGATTTAAAGTTTACTTGATTATAATAAACCCTTCGTTTACAATAGTCAATAGGAAGTACACAATAAATTTACAAAAATTTTAAGGAGGTGATCATGTGGCAGAATTTAAGGATAGATTCAAGGCCCTGAGGCTTGAGAAGGGACTGACCCAGGACGAGATCGCGGCCAAGTTCGACCTGACTAAGACAGCCATATCGAGCTATGAGCGCGGTAAGAATAAGCCCCGCTTTGAGATGCTGGATAATATGGCGGACTTCTTTGATGTAAATATCGATTACCTCTCAGGATCCAGCGACGTGCGTCGTCCCTATCCCCGGATATCTCCGGAAGAAGAGGATCGCCTGGGCGCCGATCTGATCAGTGTAGATATAGATCTGGAAGAGTACGACCTGATCAAGGCCTACAGAAGACTGGACGAGTATGCGAAGCGGATCATCCGCCTCACGGCCCACTTAGATAAGTAAAAAAGTCCCGCCACTGCTGGAACAGTGACGGGACCAGGATAGAGAACACTGCACGAGTGCCCTACACACGTCTATTATATCATGCGCTCGTGGTGTTCTCAATAAGGAGAACGCTATGAACTTCGGAATATATACCCGTAAATCTTATTTTACTGACAGCTCTGACTCCGTTAAGATGCAGCTGGAGGCCTGCCAGGAATATATCAGCCGGATGGCCGACGAGATCACCAGCATAACGCCCTATGAGGATGACGGCTATGTCCGCAGTGATATAGACCGCCCGGCCATGAACCAGCTCCGCGCGGATGTGGCGGACGGCCTGATCGACTGCGTCGTGATCTACCGTATAGACAGAGTCTGCTCTGATATGATGGACTTCTGTACGTTTTACACCTTCCTAAAGGAGAAGGGCGTCAAGTTCGTCACGGTCAAGGATGGCATAGATACCACTACGCCCATCGGCGAGGCCATGATGTACCTGGCCGTGATCTTCTCCGGGCTTGAGATCGGTAACGACTCGCTGAGGATCCGCGACAACTTGAACCACTTAGCAGGTCGTGGCTTCTGGTGCGGCGGTCAGCCTCCAGTCGGTTATAGGATAGAAGAGATCAGCCTGGGAGATAAGAAGCATAAGACCATCGTGCCGGATGAGGATGCGCTTAACTTTAAGAATATGCTCGTAGATCTGCTCCTGGATAACGATATGAGTCTGCAGAGCTTAGAGACTTACTGCAGGCAGCAGGGCATAAGGTCTCTAAGAGGATCCTTTTTATCTACTACGCAGCTCCACCAGATCCTTAAGAGCCCATACTGCTGTCCTGCTGCCCCGGAGATCTATGACTACTA
>Ga0310697_10001510_pt1 | contig 26984 bp, 21 predicted proteins | sample 172DNAGHGlowgp2_FD_203883 | JGI IMG/M metagenome (GOLD analysis project Ga0310697, IMG submission 203883) | Sheep rumen microbial communities from Palmerston North, Manawatu-Wanganui, New Zealand - 1728 DNA GHGlow gp2 (v2) (version 2) | ecosystem: Host-associated > Mammals > Digestive system >...
GATATCCACAACAACCATCATCTCATTCTACTAAACCACAAACTAAAACAATGCTATGATCAGAAAACTGATTTTCAGCGCAATGCTCATCATGACAAGTATCAGCGCAAACGCCCAGAACGACTGGGGCAACTACGGTCGCTACGAGAAAGACAACATCGCCGTGAAGGCTGCACCCCAAAACGAGCGCAAGGCCGTATTCATGGGCAATTCCATTACCGACAACTGGGCAAGCCGTCGCCCCGATTTCTTCAAGAGCAACGGCTACGTAGGCCGTGGCATCGGTGGACAGACCAGCTATCAGATGCTGCTCCGTTTCCGCGAGGACGTCATCAACCTGCACCCCAAAGTAGTCGTCATCAATGCCGGCACCAACGACATCGCACTCAACAACCATCCCTATGTCGAGGACCGTACGTTCGGCAATATCGTGTCGATGTGCGAATTGGCTAAGGCCAACAAGATCAAAGTCGTCCTGACCACCATCACGCCTTGCGAGCGATACGTGTGGCGCCCCGAAATCACTGATGCCACAGCCAAGATCCAGCATATCAATGCCCGCCTGCGCGAGTATGCCAAGAAGAACAAGCTGGCATTCGTCGATTATTTCTCGGCCATGGCTAACGAAAAGGGAGCCATGAAGCCCGGTCTCTCGGACGACGGCTGCCACCCCACCGCCGACGGCTATGCCATCATGGAGCCGATGGTCAAGGAAGCTATCCAGAAGTATGTGAAATAAGCCGCTGCTCCTATAGGCTGTGTGCTCGACGGTTTGCCCGTCGAGTCCTCCTAAAGCTCATCCAAGCTTTGCTGACAGCAGCTTGCGAAAAGCCTCAGTCTTCGCCTCCCGTAATTCATCGGGAAGCGAAGGCTGTTCTGTTTGCAGCCATTCCTTAAAAGCTTCCATCGCCTTCATCCTTGCGATGGACTTACCTGTTTTCATGCCGCTGGCATAAGGCGTGCTTGGCAACAAAGCACGATTGAAATTACCGTCACTCATAAGTGCATTGATTCATTGTAGGTGCAAAAGTACAAAGAAAAGTGAAAAATAAACGTCTCCAAGGCAAAAACTTTTCGTTTTAAGCTATAAACATTAAACTTTTTCACTATCTTTGCGCCCACAAGGAGTAAAAAAGAGACATTCATGAGACGCTTTCTACTAATCATAGCAGGCCTGATGGTGGCGTCGTATATCTATGCCGCCAAGAAGGTGACGTGGGTCATCGACCCCGGCCACGGAGGACGCGACGTGGGCTGCGAGACACGCCGCCACCAAGAAAAGGACATCACGCTGGCCGTAGCCAAGGAAGTAGGCAAGCTGGTGAAGAAAAACATCAGCGGCGTACGCATCGTTTATACTCGTGAGCGCGACAAAAGCCTCACGCTGCAGCAGCGCTGCGACATCGCTAACGCCCGTGGTGCTGAGCTCTTTATCTCCATCCACGTCAACTCGGCACCCAACCCCTACGCCCGTGGCACAGAATCGTTCTACGCCACCAACGTACCCCTCAAAGGCACACAGGCAGGCAAGAGCGAACTGCTGGCGCTGCTGCTGCAACGTCAATACCTTGCTCACGGTCGCGAGATAAGCCGAGGCGTCAAGAAACGCGAACTATACGTGTGCGAACATACTAATATGCCCAGCGTGCTCACCGAGATTGGCTTCATCACAAACAGCGTAGAGGAAGCCTACATCACCTCGAAGGACGGACAGCGAGAACTCGCCACTGCCATCTGCGAGGCTCTCATGGAATATCGCGAAGCCACCAAGAGCGGCAGCGTGGACCAGAAGAAGCTGCAAAACTTACGCTATAGCCACTATGCACCACTTAGCATGATCACCATCAACACGAAGCCCATGCAGCCAGAGACACCGCAGGAACAGGCTGAAGAGAAAGCTGAAGTGGCCAAAGACAACAAAGCAAAAGCTGAGGCAGAAGCCAAAGCCAAGGCAGAAGCCGAGGCTAAAGCCAAAGAGGAAGCAGAACTAAAAGCCAAGGAAGAAGCGGAAGCAAAGACTAAAGCAGAGGCAGAGGCAAAAGCCAGGGCTGAAGCGGAAGCAAAGGCTAAAGCGGAAGGAGAGGCTAAGGCGAAAGCTGAAGCTGAAGCGAAGGCCAGGGCAGAGGCAGAGGCAGAAACCAAGCAAAAAACCGCAATTGCATCGAAGCCTTATTTCGCCATTCAGCTCATGAATACCGCTACGAAGCTCAAGGACGGCGACTATCGTCTGAAGGGCTACAAAGGCGTACGCTACATACCTGCTGCCGAGCGTTTCAAGGTCATCTACAGTCGTTCGGAGAACTATCAAGACATCAAGAACGAATTGGTACAGGTGCGCGAGACCTTCCCCGAAGCATTCATCGTTGCCTTCCTCGGAAACAAACAGATCACTACCGCCGAAGCCCTCGAACTCCTCAAGAAACCATAGCCCTCCGCACAAGCTGCATCATCGATGCTTGTCCCTTCAAGAACGCTCAACTTTCAACTCTCAACTCCCAACTTTCAACTCTCAACTCCCAACTTTCAACTTTCTACTCCCCTTGTCTCAAAACTACCATCCCATCGTTTATACTCGTCTGCGTCAATTGTTTGCCGCAGGCGACTGGGAAGCGCTCATAGCCTACCTCGAGGGTTTGTCGAACGCCCATTTCCGCTCGGCTGGCAATATGATCGGTGAGCGCCTGCTTAGCAACGTGACAGCAGATGCGTTTTGGGAGGTGGCCCGACGACTGATTGCATGGCAACCCAAGGCATTCACCGTCACAATGGCCAAAGCCGCCACACCGCGTCTCGTCGCAGGAACACTATCGTTCTCCGATGCCGGATTCCTGCAATTGGCAGCGTATCTCAGCTCCGACGAGAGGATCATCGACCGCCAGAAGCTACTCCTACAGTGGTTGCCCATCATCAGTGAGCCACAAACTATGGAGCGACTATTCGATCTGCTACATGTCAGCGAGCCACGTCGCCGTGTCGATTTTCTGCTGCGCACCGACGGCCTTACGTCGGCTTTCGTACTGCTGCGCACACTACGTTTTGAAGAGCACGACCGCGAGTACCTCACCGATGTGTGCCGTCAACTACTTCGTCGCACCTCCACCCTATCCTCGGGTCATGCCGGCAGCCTCTTCTTCAATTTAGCAAGTTTGCTGCGTACCTATTTCGATCTACCCGACCTCCGCGGCACGTTCTCGTTAGCCCTTCAACCCTACGAGCTCTCACGTCTCGACACCGATTTCGACACCTTCTGCCGCATTGTCACGAAGGTATGAAACCAGCTCCTTCACATTACAAGAAAGGCAACCCCGCTTGGGATTGCCTTTCTTTGTGAGCCTCTTGTCGGATTCGAACCAACGACCCCGAGATTACAAATCACGTGCTCTGGCCAACTGAGCTAAAGAGGCGGGTGGGAAAGCGATCTGCATCGCGCCGCTACAACCAACTATACCCTTGCTGCGGTCAAGCCCTGGGGGATTCGAAGGGAGCTGGCCGTACAGGACTTTCCCATGTCTGCTGTACGTAGCGCTTCACTCTTCATGCTTGCCTTGCGGAGAGGGCGAGATTCGAACTCGCGAACCAGTTTTGCCGGTCACACGCTTTCCAGGCGTGCCTCTTCAGCCACTCGAGCACCTCTCCGGAGACGAGCTTTCTGAGTTTTGCGGGTGCAAAAGTAGTGCTTTTCCGCGATATGACCAAATAAATTGGGCAAAAAGTGACGGAAAGAAGAAGAAAGATGGGACAAACGGACGTTTTTTGATACAAAACAGCCTTAATGGAAGCGCCAGCCGACACCGAAATGCAAACCATCGACCTTGGAGAAACGGTAAGCTTTGATAGTATAGCCCACGTAGAGGCGGTCACGTGTGAAGGGGAAGCTGTAGCGCAAACCGATCATCTGATAGAAGCGACCCTCCTGGGTCACGCCACGCCAACCCTGATGACGATAGACAAACACACCGACACCCAGATTGACGGAGAAATGGCGATAGATGAAATCGTGACGCAAACCGATACCCACTACATTTCGATTATAATCTAGCGCACGTCCATCTATGGAATCATGTTTTTGGATGACATCCAGCTCGTGTAATTTCTCGGTGTAAGGGACATAAGTGTAGTTGACCTCAATGCCGCTGGCGTGATGTGGCAAATAGCGATACATCGGGGCGAGCATAGCGTTGTAGGAAAGATAGACAGGACCGTCGGCGGTGTGATAAACGTTATAGTAGTCGGCCAAAGCCTTTGGAATAATAGCGGCGGTAAGCTCGACATAGAAAGGCGATAACCTCTTCCCGTCTCCTTCCTTTACGGTTACAGAAGAATCAGACGAACTTGCAGACGTTGCAGTAGCAAACTCCGTAGCTTGCTCCGTTAAATCATACGTAACGCCAAGGGTGGGTCCGAAGCTGTTGATGCCTAAATTGGGACGCACGATGGAGGCGGCGCTGAAGTGCTTGAAATCGGCAGTTGCCGAGAGTGTCCATTGCGGAGTAAGACGGAAGCGTGCGGTGATGCCGAGACTGAAGTACATGGAAAAATGCGAGCCGATGTATTCGTTGCCGGCATTCGTGTGAGCATCGTAGGGACTCGTGTTGTAGGAGACACCATTGAGAAGGGTGTACCCAAGCGCCCAGCGACCGTGTCGCAGGAAATAGCGGTCGATGCCGAAATATGGGGCTATGACACAGCCTAAGGTGGAATTGTTGGTCTGGGGACGGCTCGCATAGTACGCATCGATATGGGTGAGGTCGCCGACGACAAGACCTGCCTGAATGACGGGATAACGATAGAGCGCATCGAACGCGTTGCCGTCGGAAGGAAGCGTCTGGTAACGCAAGCGAAGGTCGTAGAAGGTTGTTGTGTGGGAATGAAGCAGCGGCTCCGAAAGGCCGGCTACCGGAGTCATATAACCGACCGAGCCGAGGGCGGAAAGGGAGAGATGGTTGAGAGGCGAAGGCTTATCTTTGAGAGCAAGAGAGTCAAGGGAAGCGGCTTGAAGCAAAGGAGCATTAAATAAAAACAAAACAAACAGAACCAGCGATTTATACCTATTTGTTTTAAGTCTTTGTTGAATGATAGAAGCCGCTACAAAGAGTTGTGACGCAAAGTAAGTAGGCATCATCAAAGCGTAGAGCGTGCCGTCATGAAGAAAGCGTTTTTGAGCAATGAGAAGGTCGGAGAAAAGGAGGCTGCCGATACCTATAATAAATAGAACGCGCGAAGAACGGTTGACTGCCACACGGCCACGACCAATCCCCACAGCCGCTGCCAACGAGAGACACGAGACGAGAATGTAAGCGAGGACGGCGATGCCGGTGACGGCATCACTGATGGCGGGACGTAGGAGAAAGAAATAGTAGCAACCAAAGACGATGCATAGCAAAGCGAGAAGCCACCACAAGGGACGTCCCATGCAAAGGCTGTAGGCCACATAGCCGAGATGAGCCACAAGGAAGAGACCTACTCCACTGACGAAACCCATAAAGCCTCCACCCCAGTGGCCTAAGACGAAATCGCCGGCAAAAGACAAGGAAAAAGCAGCAACAATCCACCACGCTACAGCCAAACGTTGCTTGACGACACCGAAATAGAGCACGATGGCCAGACAAAGCAACGTGGTAGCGGAACGCCAGATGAAACTATCCGTGAAGAAATAGCCGATGAGCGTTGCAAGAGGAAGAAAAAGGGAAGCTGGCTGAAGAATGCCAGCCAACTTCCCTGTGGAAGACTTCAATGTTCGAAGAGATTAGAGCTTGTCGTTGGAGCCGAGCACGTCCACGATCTTGTGGATATACATCTTCTTCATGTTCTCGCGAGCGGGCTTGAGATACTGACGGGGATCGAAGTGGTCGGGGTGCTCAGCGAGATACTTGCGGATAGCAGCGGTCATGGCCAGACGGCTGTCGGAGTCGATGTTGATCTTGCAGACAGCGCTCTTGCTGGCCTCGCGCAGCTGCTCCTCGGGGATACCTACTGCATCGGGCAGCTTGCCGCCGTAGGCGTTGATGGTGTCGACCTCATCCTGGGGCACGGAGCTTGAGCCGTGGAGCACGATGGGGAATCCGGGCAGCTTCTCCTCGATCTGGTGGAGGATGTCAAAAGCGAGGGGAGGAGGTACGAGCCTGCCGGTCTTCGGGTCGCGTGTGCACTGTTCGGGCTTGAACTTGTAAGCGCCGTGGCTGGTGCCGATAGAGATAGCGAGGCTGTCGCAACCGCTGCGGGTTGAGAAGTCAATAACCTCTTCGGGCTTTGTGTAGTGGCTGACCTCAGAAGCAACTTCATCCTCAACGCCGGCGAGCACGCCGAGCTCTGCCTCAACGGTTACGTCGTGGGCGTGAGCATATTCTACCACCTGCTTGGTGATGCGGATGTTCTCCTCGTAGGGCAGAGCGCTGCCGTCGAACATCACGCTGGAGAAGCCATTGTCGATGCACTCCTTGCAGAGTTCGAAGCTGTCGCCATGGTCAAGGTGGAGGACAATCTGAGGATTGGGGCAACCGAGCTCCTTAGCGTATTCGACAGCGCCCTGAGCCATGTAGCGCAGGATGGTGCCGTTGGCGTATGCACGGGCACCCTTGCTGACCTGCATGATGACGGGAGATTTTGTTTCTACGGCAGCCTGCACGATAGCCTGCATCTGCTCCATAGTGTTGAAGTTGAAGGCGGGGATGGCATAGCCACCGGCAACAGCCTTCTTGAACATTTCGCGGGTGTTAACCAGACCCAGTTCTTTGTAACTTGTCATAATGTTGTTTAAGGGTTAATATTGGGGTTATTAAACAGTTTATAGTGTTTACATCTTCTTAACGAAATAAGTGACGACGGGCAGGTGGTCACTATATCCGTCCATCCACACGCCCGAAGCATGCGTACGCTTGGGGTTGCCTTTGTACTTTCCGCTTTGCTGGAGCAAGTATTCGCGGTTGAATATCTCAGCCTTATAGAAGGTGAGCGACGAATAGTCCTTGGTGGGCGTGCCCTTCGTCAGGGTCTGACTCACAATAATCTGGTCGAAGAGGTTCCATTTGCCGTCATACTTGAGGGTACCCTTGCCGTCCAACAGGATCTGCCACCAGGGGTTGAACATATCCATAGGAGATTTCACATCAGCCATCTTACGACGTCCGCCCAACCCGCTGGACAAGGACTCATCGAAAGGATCGTCGTTCATATCGCCCATCACGAGGATCTTCATACGCGGATTGGCACGTACGATGCTGTCCTTCTCGGCCTTCACCTGCTGACCAGCCCACACACGGGCCGACTTGCCAGAGAAGCGGCTGGGCCAGTGGCACACGATTACCGTGATGCTGTCGCCGGCCAGCGTGCCCTGCACGGTGAGGAAACCACGGGTGGGACGAGCATCCCTGTCCTTGAGGACATAAGGCTGCAGCCACACCTTGGCAGGCGTGAAGAAGGTGGGGTTATAGAGCAAGCCACAATCTACGCCACGCTGGTCTGGACCTTCGATGTGGCAGAACTTCATGTGACGCTTGGCCAAAACCTCTTGCGCACAGAGGTCACGCAGGCAGTGAGCATTCTCCACTTCGCTGACACCGATGATGGCACAGCCGGTGGGGATGCGGTCGGTGCCCATCTCTGCCAGCACGCGAGACATGTTCTTCAGCTTGCTCTGGTACTTCATGTTGGTCCACTTATTAGCGCCGTCGGGCAGGTACTCATAATCGTTCTTGCCCTCGTCGTGCTGCGTGTCGAACAGATTCTCAAGGTTATAGAACCCGACACTGTACATACCTACACGTCCTGTCTGCGCCCAAGCCGTGAGGCTCAGAAGCGTCGTGCAAGCGAATAAAATCAATTGTTTACGCATAGTCTTCCTGGTTTATAAGTGAACATTCGCTCTTTGGGTTGCAAAGATATATGTTTTTGCGGAAGAAAAAGAATAAAAGGAAGAAAAATTTATTCTTTTAAAAAAAATATGGATTTCTTTACTGCATTTGAGTTATTTTTCTTATCTTTGTGGCGAAATACCATATTATGCTACTTTACCAATGAAAAAGAAAGGATTTTTATTCGCGGCCGCGTTGCTCTGCATGGCTTGTCCGATATGGGCACAGGAGCCAACCACGACCGAACAGGAAAAGGCGTTGAAGGACGAGGCAGCCTCGTTCATCTTCACCGAATCGCAGCTTGACGAGGACGTCGACGTGACGACCGATGTCATCCAGATCAACTCCAGCACTAACCTCTACACCAGCAACGTAGGCTATCTCTTCAGCCCCCTGCGCTTCAAGTTCCGCGCATTGGACCAGAAGTACAACGACGTCTATATGAATGGTGTGCAAGTAAACTCCGCCGAGAACGGGCGCTTCAGCTTCTCTACCGTCGGAGGTATGAACGATGCCACGCGCAACATCGACAATGCGTCGCCGTTCGAATCGAACACCTTTGGCATGGCTGCACTCGGAGGCTCCAACGACTACAACTTCCGAGCCAGCAACTACGCCGCAGGCCACAAGGTGACGCTCTCGGCCCTGAACCGCAACTACACGGCCCGTGCCATGTACACCTTCGGCACTGGTCTCAACGAGAACGGCTGGGCCTTCTTCGGCACCGTGGGCTATCGTTGGGCAAACATGAACACAGCCAACGTCCAAGGCACCTTCTACAACTCCCTCGCCTATTTCCTCTCGCTGCAGAAGAAATGGGGCGACCGCCACAGCCTGAACATCGCCACTTGGGGCAACCCCACCGAACGCGCTCAGCAGGGTGCATCCACCGACGAGGCTTACTGGCTGGCCAACAACTACATGTACAACCCCTATTGGGGCTATCAGAACGGAGTGAAACGCAACTCACGCGTGGTGCACAATTTCGAACCTTCGGCACTCTTCACCTGGGACTTCAACATCACCGACGCCCTGAAGCTCACCACCTCGTTCTACGGCAAGTACGCCATGTACAGCGGCACACGTCTGCAGTACAACAACTCGCAGAACCCCAAGCCCGACTACTGGAAGAACTTCCCCTCATATAATTATGATGTATGGGGAGAGTCGGACGGCAGCAACAACGATGCCAACGCCTGGCAGGAGAGCTTCGACTACTGGAGGGCTGACATCGCCAACCGCCAAATCCAGTGGGACAAGCTCTACTACGCTAACTCCCAGATGAACAAGGTCGGCGGTGATGCGGCCTACTACATGTTGGCTCGCCACAACGACCACCTCGCTTTCAACCTCGGTTCCACCCTCAACTGGTCCATCAACAAGGATGCCAAGCTGCAGGGCGGCATCCAGCTGGCTTCCAACACCGGCATGCACTACCAGACCATCTCCGACATGATGGGCGCACAGTACTTGCATAACGTCAACAACTACGCCATAGGCACTTACGCCGGCAGCGACCCGCGCGTTCAGTACGACTTGAACAACCCGAACGGTGCCGTCACCAAGGGCGACCGCTTCGGCTACGACTTCAACATCGTCGTACAGAAAGCTACCGCCTGGGCGCAGTACACCCGCGACTACGGCATCAGTCACACCTTCGTCAGCGCCAAGATAGGCGGCACACAGATGTGGCGCGACGGTAAGATGCGCAACGGCCTCTTCGCCGACAACTCCTACGGCAAGAGCGGCACGGCACGCTTCCTCGACGGAGGCGTCAAAGCCGGCACCAACCTCAACCTCGGCAAGGGACACGTCATCGGCCTCGGCGTGGGCTACATGACATACGCTCCCACGGCCTACAGCAGCTACGGCGGCTCCGCCTTCCAGGCTGCCGAGATGAACAACAACTTCATTGACGGACTCAAGGTCGAACACATGCTGAGCGCCGAAATCGGCTACGCCTTCACCACCAGCTTCATGCGTGCTAACCTCACGGCATACTTCAACCGCGGTACGCACATGAACGAATGGCAGAACTACTACTACGACGACGTCAACTCGTTCACATACGTCAGCATGACGGGCATCGAGAAAAACTGGTACGGTGTGGAACTCGGCATGCGCTTCAACATCACTTCAGGCCTCACCCTCGACCTCATCGGCTCCATGGCCGACGCCAAGTACACGAAGAACACCGACGTCAGCTACCTGCTCTCCACCCAGGGCACCGTCACCACAGATATATTATATAATAAAGGTATGCGCGAGGCCAGCACGCCGCTCACCGTCGGTAGCATCGGTTTGAACTACAACGTCAAGGGTTGGTATTTCAACCTCAAGGGTAACTATTACGACCGCATCTACCTCTCCTACTCTCCCTCGCTGCGCTACCAGAGCACGCTCATCCGCTCCGGTGCCGTGGACAACGACGGTCAGCTCATCGTTCCCGAGCAGACCAAGGGTCGCGGAGGCTTCATGCTCGACGGCTCCATCGGACACCAGTTCCGCGTAGCACACAACCCGCTCAGCGTCAACCTCATGCTCACCAACATCCTCAACAACCGCAAGATGGTCAGCGGTGGCTTCGAGCAGAGCCGCTCCAACTACACCACCGACCAGACCACGGGCGAGAAGACATCCATTCGCACCTACAACTTCCAGAAGAATCCGATGAAGTACTACGTGCAGGGCTTCAACTTCATGCTCAATCTCAACTATAGGTTCTGATTAGTGACAACGAATAATGAAAAGTGAAAAATATAAGTTACTTAAGATTATGAAAACTAAACATATTTTTCTGACCATCCTCGCAGCCCTGGCGCTGACCTCATGCTTCGACGGCGACTGGGAATCGCCACTCGACGACGCCAATCCGCCCTACGGCAACAACGCCATCGTCAAGGACGAAGCCAAACTGGTAACCATCGCCGAGTTGAAGACGCAATACGCCTCGGCAATCTCCAACAGCAGCTTCCAACGCATCACCGATGACAAGCAGCTCCTTTGCACCGTCATCGCCAATGACATCGGCGGCAACATCTACAAGCAGATTGTCGTGCAGGACGCTACGGGCGCCATGATCGTCGGCATCAACGGCACAGGCCTCTTCCCCTTCCTCTCGGTAGGCCAGCAGATACTCATCGGTCTCAAAGACCTCTGCATCGGAGGCTACGGACAGCAGACACAGCTCGGCGACGAGTACAACGGCAGCATCGGACGTATGTCCACCGAGAAATGGGAGCAACACGTCAAGATACTGCCCACTCACGACATGGCGCAGATCGACACCATCGACTTCTTCTCCGTGGCACAAAACGATATGACACGCTACTGCGGACATCTTGTCAAACTCGAGAACGTGCGCATCGGCGACGCCGGAAGCCCCATAGCCCCAGAGTTCAAGGCAGGCACTTCGCTCACCTACAACGGCTCGTCCAACGGCTACGTTCACCACACCATCAACAATCAGTCGATGAACAAGCTGCTGCTGCGCACCAGCACCTATGCTGACTTCGCCTCATGGGTCATCCCCTCCACGCCCGTTACCCTCTACGGCATAGCCACCCGCTACCGCGACACATGGCAGATCCTCATCCGAGCCGAAGAGGACATCAAGCAGTAGATTAGAGATTAAAGATTAGAGATTAAAGATAAAAAAGATATACATTATGAAAAAGTATTCTATCTCGCTGCTTTGCGCAGCACTCAGTCTGGGATTCTTCACCGCTTGTGAAGACGTACCAGCGCCTTACAACATTCCGACCGAGGATCCCACGCCTGTCGTGACACCAGCCGAACCCAAAGGCACGGGTACGTTAGAGGATCCGTTTAATGCCGTTGCAGCTGCTCAGGCCGCTAAAGCTTTGGAGTCTGGCGCCGAAAGTGAGCAGGACTATTACATCCAAGGCGTTGTCTCATCAGTTGCTGAAAGCTACTCAACCAACTTCGGCAATGCCTCCTTCTACATCTCCGACGATGGTTCTGCATCCAATCAGTTCTATGTCTATCGTGCCCTCTATCTTGGCAACCAGAAGTACGCCTCGGGCGAGAACATTGAAGCCGGTGACACCGTCATCATTTGCGGTAAAATAACCAACTACCGCGGCAATACGCCCGAAACCGTGCAAAACAAGGCCTACCTCTACAGCCTGAAGAAAGGCGACGGTACATCCCCTCAAACACCCGTTGAGAACCTCGTGGGTAGCGGAACAATCGAGGATCCCTACACCAGTGCCTCTGCACTCCTCATCGCAAGCGCTCTCACCTCCGGCGGCCAAACCAGAGAAGCCTTATACATCAAAGGAAAGGTCGTCAGCGTTAAGGAGCAGTTCAGCGCACAGTACGGCAACGCCTCATTCTACATCTCCGACGACGGCACCGCCACCGACCAGTTCTACATCTTCCGTTCCCTCTACCTTGGCAACAAGAAGTGGACCAGCGGCGACAAACAGCTTAAGGAAGGTGACGAAGTCATCATCTGCGCTAAGCTCACCAACTATATGGGCAATACGCCTGAGACCGTTCAAGGCAGCACATACATCTACAGCCTTAATGGCGAGACCGGAGGCGTGACTCCGACACCCGGCCCCGGCGGCGACGCCAAGGGAACAGGTACGCTCGAGGATCCTCTCAACGCCGTTGCTGCCAACAACATCGCCAGCGCTTTGGGATCGGATGGCAAGACCGATCAGGCCTATTACATTAAGGGTAAGGTCGTCAGCGTCAAGGAACAGTTCAGCGCACAGTATGGCAACGCCTCCTTCTACATCTCCGACGACGGTACCACAGCCGGACAGTTCTATATTTACCGTGCCCTCTACCTCGGCAACCAAAAATGGACTAGCGGCGACAAGCAGCTTAAGGAAGGCGACGAAGTCATCATCTATGCCAAGCTCACCAACTATAAGGGCAATACGCCTGAGACCGTTCAAGGCGAAACCTATCTCTACAGCCTCAACGGCGAAACTGCCGGCGGCACAACGCCCACACCGGGTCCCTCCGGCGAGGCTAAAGGCACAGGTTCACTTGCCGACCCCTACAACAGCGTAGCTGCCAACAACATCGCCAGCGCTTTAGCGTCGGGTGCCAAGACCAGCGAAGCCTATTACATCAAGGGTAAAGTCGTCAGCGTCAAGGAGCAGTTCAGCGCTCAGTACGGCAACGCCTCTTTCTACATCTCTGACGACGGCACCAGCACGGATCAATTCTACGTTTTCCGTGCCCTCTACTTCGGCAACCAGAAATGGGTAAGCGGAAACTCGCAGATCAAGGCTGGCGATGAAGTGGTCGTTTATGCTAAGCTCACCAACTATAAGGGCAACACACCTGAAACCGCTCAAGGAGACTGCTATATCTATAGCATCAACGGCAAGACTGAGGACGATGGCACTGGCGGTGGCGACACACCCGGCCCCGGCACAGGCGGCTCCACCCTCGCCGACTTCACCAATGGTGACTTCGAGACATGGGCTGATGGTCAGCCCACAGGTTGGAAGAGTGCTTCCACAGCCAGCAATGCAACCCTCTCGCAGAGCACCGATGCCCACGGCGGCAGCTACTCCGTGAAGGTCGGAGGCGCAACGAGCGGCAACAAGCGCATGGCTTATAAGGAAATGGAACTTGAAGCAGGCACTTACGCCGTCACATTCTATGCTAAGGCAGCAACAGCCGATGGCGGCAGCGTCAATCCAGGCTACGTTCCCATGAAGGCCGACGGTACAGTAGGCAGCTACGTCTATGGTGGTTATGTCAACGATCTCAACACCAATGAATGGACCAAGGTCGATTATGAATTCACCCTCGGCGACAAGACCACCGTCTGCCTCGTCGTCATGAACTCCAAGAATCCCGGCAAGGACATTCTCATCGACGACTACACCATCACCAAGAAGTAATCGCTACGGCCTTCCCTTCTACATCATCCTCAAAACACTTCTATACGTGCAGACTGTTTGACGGGGGGCAAACAGTCTGCACACTATCGACACATACACAATGGTTTATTATCCGCATCACATGAGATACAGATCAGACTTACTTCGAATCACCCTCACCCTATTCACTGCAGCCCTGCTGCTGTGGGGGTGCTCGTCAGACGATGAGCCTAACGACCCGTCCAGCATCAACACCAACGCCAACAAAACAGGAGAGCACCCAGAGGCTGGGCGATTGGAAATGCCGAAGCTGAAGGGTGGCGTCGTGAATATGTTCCTGGTCAAACGACTGAGCTCAGGAGCTGTCAACTACTGCATCGAATGGGACATCTCCAAGAAGTCACAGCGCTGGGCGGCCTTCCGATGGGACAACACCAACAGCGGAGGCTATATCAAACGCGAGGATAGCTTCGTTGAGGACTACGATATACCCGAAATGTACCGCACCACGTACTACCATTATCGCGGTTCGGGTTACACCCGAGGACACATTATTGCTTCGGCAGACCGCTGGAACTCACTCGAAGCCAACCGCCAGACCTTCCTCTATTCGAATATGCAACCGCAGCTCTACAGTTTCAACGGCGGCATCTGGGCCAACTTGGAGATGAAGGTGCGCTCGTGGAACAACGATGCTTTTCGTGACACACTCTATGTGACTAAAGGCGGCACCATCGACCACACATCTGACATCCTGGAATATGTCCGAAAAGGCACGGACTTACAGCTTCTTGTGCCCAAATATTTCTTTATGGCCATCCTGTGCAAGAACAAGAGCCAGACCAACGGCGGCTACAAAGCCATCGGTTTCTACATGAAACATAGCGAGGACTACGCTGACCCCAACAATCTGAAGCCTTACATGATGAGCATCGACCGTCTCGAGGAACTCACCGGCATCGACTTCTTCTGCAACCTGCCCGATGCCATCGAAAATCAGGTAGAAGCGAGCCTCACGCCCACCGCTTGGGGCTTCCAATAGTGCAAAAATCAACGGATAAGTGAAGAAAAACGGTTGAAAGTTTGGTCAGTTCGAGAAAAAGCAGTACTTTTGCGCCGCAAAAATTGAAATAACGCTGGTACACAAGCCCAGCACAGTACTCATCCGCCGGTACACAAGCCCGGCAAAACTACTCAAACAATACAATGAAACAAGGTATCCATCCCGACAACTATCGTCCCGTCGTGTTCAAGGACATGAGTAACGGCGACATGTTCCTGAGCCGCTCCACAGCGAAGACCACTGACACCGTGGAGTTCGAAGGCGAGACTTATCCCGTAGTGAAGCTCGAAATCTCCTCCAGCTCTCACCCCTTCTACACTGGTAAGAGCAAGCTCGTCGACACCGCTGGTCGCGTCGATAAGTTCATGAGCCGCTACGCCCGCAGCCGCAAGTAATTTGTGGTGGTTTTACACCTTATTATAGCACAGAACATAAGTTCTGTGCTTTTTTTGTCCTATTTTCTTGTGTGTTTCAACAAATATAGCTATTTTTGCGCCAAAATATAACTATTATTTATTTACAAACACTTATTTTTACATGAAAAAGATCTCAGTTCTCCTATTGCTGGCCGCCCTCTTGCCAGAACAGCGTATCCAAGCGCAAGCCGTAGAAGACTTCGGCTATTTCGACCACCTCGGCGCCGGCATCTCACTTGGCGTGCTCGACGGTATCGGCATTGATGTCGCAGCCCCCATCGGCAACTACGTTCAGCTTCGCGCAGGTGTATCCTTCATGCCCACCATCACCCCTTCCATCAAGAGCTTTGAGGAAGGTTTCGAATATGAATATGGCAAAAGAGATCCCATCACACACCTGCGTCCGAAGAACACCCTCACGGTTGAAGCCTCTGCAGGCTGGGTGAACGGCAAAATGCTCGTTGACGTCTATCCCTTCCGTAAAGTGCCCTTCCGCGTCACTGTCGGTTTCTACGCTGGTACAAGTGCCATCATAAAGGCAAAGAACACCTCACCCGTCAAGCTTGCAGGTGAAGGTTTCATTCTTGGTAACACCTCCGAGAGCATGGCTTTGTTCCCCGACAATAACGAAAATGTACAACTTGAAGCCCGCGTCAACACATTCAAGCCTTACTTTGGAATCGGCTACGGCTACGCTGTGCCCAAGAGCCGCGTCAATGTCGGTTTCGACCTCGGCGTCATGTGCTGGGGAAAGCCTGCCGGATGGATTAAGGCCAAGAATGCCGACACCGGAGTAGAAGGTTGGTATGAAGTGCGAAAAGAGCTCTATGACGAAGCCACCATTGAACGAGAGAACAATGAAACCGACCGCGCCATCCTCGACGGCATCACGATCGCCGAGAAGATTAATGTGGGACCCGTCCTCAACGTTCGCGTCGGCTTCCGCATATTCTAATGCATAACTTAATAAATAACCCATAAAACAAATCAAAGTATGAGAAAGAATCTTCTTTTGCTGGCTATGCTGGCATTTACGACATTAGGATTCACCGCATGCAGCAGCGGCGACGATGAACCTACGAACGAAGATGTCGTTCTGCCTACTCCCGACTTCAAGGATGATGCCATCAAGCTCCGCTTAACCGATCCGGTGGAATTTAACGAAGAGTTCAAGCTGACCGAGTTGGAACTGACCGAGTCTGGTCACTACCTCATCAAGCTCGAAAAGTACAGAAACACGGAAGTCAAGGCTACGCGTGCCGCCTCGAAGAGCTACAAGTACCTTTTCGACACCTTCTCAAGAATTGCCGAAAGAATCTATAAGCTCGTCAACTTTGGCACCGTCACCATCCAAGCCAAGGGCAATGGCAAGTACACGTTAATACTCGAGTTCAATGGCAAGTCCGTCACCGTTGACGCCACGCTGATCATTGCCAACATCTCCAAGGGCAAGCAGACCTCTAATCTCTGCCGCAGCTGGACCATCGAATCCACGCGCATTCAGATCGACGGCGAAAAGGGCTTCTACCAGGAGAACGGCTGCGACATGAACTCCATTCTGACCTACATGAAGCAACATGCCAGCATCGGCGACGAAGTGGAGAGCGACCAGAAAGTCAAGAGCCTCATCATCTCGGAGAACGGCACCTTCGCCCTCGTCTATGCTAACGGCAACACCGACAAGGCCACCTGGAGTTGGGTTAGCGGTTCCACAACCGACCTCACCTACACTTGGGACGCCTCCGACATGGGCTACACGTTCCTGAACGGCAAGGCTCAGGTAGCGTTGAAGGCCGCCGGCAAGGCTTCACAGCTCAAGCTCTTCGGCTCCGTCAAGAACAAGTCGGGCGAGACGAAACCAGTCACCGCTACGATCCTTATGAAATAAATTACTCACCTCATTATCATTAGCAAATTTATGAAAAAGAATCTATTCTTGTTAGCTCTGCTGACAGCCGTTTCATTTGGTTTCACTGCTTGCGGCGGCGATGAAGAGGAAACCAGCAAGCCCTCCAACCAGACGGAACAGAAATACAAGGACGATGCCGTCAAGCTTGAGTTCAACGACGCAAACCCCATCGACTACTATGTCGTTGACGAAGAAACAGGTCGCACAGACTATACCATTAAGGAACTGGAGCTGACCGAATCCGGTTACTACTTCGTCAAGCTCGAGAAGAAGCGCAATCAGGAAGTCAAAGCCACACGTGCTGGTGGTTCAGAGATTCAAATCGTCTGGGGTATGTACACCAAGAGAGAAGATGGCAGTTTTGACCTTGCCGGTTTCGGCTATGTCACTATTGTCGGCAACGGTAATAGCTCCGCTCAGGTCACCATTAATCTTGTGACAGGCACAGAAAACCCGAACACCACCGTTACAGTTAATGTCACCGTTACGCCTCCCAACAATAACAACAGCCAGAAAAACCAGAACCTCTGCCGTGCATGGGATATCATTTCCACTCGTGTACAGATTGAAGGCGTGTCCGGTTTCTATCAGGAACAAGGTTGCAACATCAACTCCATCCTCGATTACATCAAGAACTATTCTGATGTGAAGGATAATTTGAAGCCGAACACGGTGATTGAAACCATCGTTTTCTCCGACAATGGCACCTTCGCGTTGTTGTATAAAAACTCAAGGACCGACAAGGCTACATGGCGTTGGGTAAACGAGCAGGAGGGCACACTCCGTTACGACTGGGATTTTGGCGACATGGGCTATTCCTTCATCGATGGCACAGCTTCTGTTACATTCGGTGATCCCACGCAGCTGAAGCTCTTCGGCACCGTCGATGACGGCAAGGGTGCAAGAAAGAAAATCACCGCTACGATTAACATCAAGTAATCGAGCTACAGACAAACAGATTGTCAAGGGGCTGCATACTACCGATGCAGCCCCTTGTTGTATATCATCGAACCACCTGGTGGATATCAGAAGCGGAAACCGTAGCAAATACGGATTCGCCATTTGTTGTAGTTCACGCGTACACTCTTTCGTGAGCCTAACAGCGTGTTGAATGCAACGAAGTTGAGGGCGAAGAAGTGATTCTGGGTCAACTCATAGATAGCGGCTACACGCTCTGTCATGATGAACTCAGGGAAAGCGTAAGGCACACGCTCGCGTTCATCATTGACAGTGAGATGGCCGAATGAACCTACAACCAACGTAGGCAAGGCAGAAGCGTGAACCATCCACTTAGGCGTAATCACCCAGTTGTAACCATAGCCACCACCAAACGCGAGCTTACCCATACTCACACGGAAATAAGGATTACCGATGTCAGCATCCTCGTGAACCCTCACATTACCGACCATCAGCGAAGCTGCCAGCAACCAACTGCCCTGACTACGCAACTGACGATAGCTCTGAGAGAAAGCTGCCGGATAAGAGTAACGACGATTGTTGAAAGCGTAGTAGCCATTGACAATAAGCAGCTTGGATTGAGCCTGTGAACCATCAATATCCATGCGGACGCCACGCTGCTCTATCCAACCATCGAAGTCACGCGCATTCTGATAGACCAGGTCGAAACCATATTTATTGTTGTAAACATTGAAGTTCCATTCCGTATTTGCATTTTTACCACTCCATTTAAAGGGATTCACGGACAGACTCAGCCCAATGCCACGGTAGCTGAAACCAACGCTGGTGGTTATCTTGTTTTTGGTCGTCAGGTGGTTACTCAGGTTCATACCTTCTCGGTTGCTATGGATGTTGATGCCGCTGCCAGAGAAATTACCAAGAATCTTCAATGTGAAACGCTGCTCAGGGCGTTCGAGATAATCCTCGTCGTAGCTTCCCTTTTTCATGTAGCGCTTGGCCATCTCCTGGTCAACCCTGTTCACGTCGATGGTGTCAAGTCCATAGCGTGTGATAACCTTGTCGGCCTTATCCTCGACGTAATTCTTGCCACGATCAATGAGGTCGCTGCCCTTGTCAATGACCTTATCGGCTTTCTCCTTGATCTTTTCGATGGCCTTATCGACCTGCGCCGACATGGGCAAAGCGATCATGGCAAGCAGGCATATAGAGAAACTTTTCTTGTTCATTGATGAGTGAAGATTAAATGATTGAGCATAATTGAAATCTCAAAACCTCGAATTACCTTTTAAACCTCAGCCCGTCCCATGTCAACGTAACAGGCTGGAGACAACCGTCCACCGCCTCTCGTTCTTCCTTCGACAGCTGTGCGGTCTGCAAGGTCAGCGTGAGGGTCGCATCATCCGCAGAGAGCTCCATTCTCACAGGATGGAAGTCGGCGAGCGAGCGTTTGGCTTGCTCAAAAACGCCCATAGACGCATCACCGTTTTCGCCTATATAAGAATCGACATTCATATAGGCGCGTTCAACATCACGCTTAAGCGTGTCGGCAACCATAGGCGACCAATCGGAATGCAGAAAACGGATATTGCTGTCCTCGAAACGTAAAGCTGTGCCGGCCTCACCCATCTGTGCCGTCGTGATCACACAAAGGACAGAGGTGGAATCCGACGTCGGCAGCAACTTCAGCTCCATCAGCGCTGAGGCGCTGGTGCGGAAGCGGGCATAGTCGTTCGTCAAGGCTTCCAACGTCACATATTCATCCAACAGGTTGCGCACCTTTGCCTCCATGTTGTTCTCGATAAAGTCGATGCAATCCAACCGATTGTTTTTGCTAACGAGCGGCAACACGCTGTCAGGCATCGCTGCAAAGACTTCGCGCATCAATATCTGAGCGGAAGCACAAATAGTAAATAATGAATATAGAATGATGAATAATGAAAGACGTTTCATAATAAAACTATTTTGAACCGAGATAAAGGAATACCATACTAAGTAAGACGAGGACGAGATCGACAGCCTTTGCACGCAGGTTCTTCTCATGGAATGCGAGAGCACCGACGGTGAACGAGACGATGACGCTGCTGCGACGGATCATGGAAACAACCGAGATAAGCGCCGCTGGCAAACTCAGCGCATAGAAATAGGCGAAGTCGGCAACGGAGAGGAAAAGAGAGATGAGGGGGATGGCCCAATGCCAGTGAAAGGGTGTGTAGTCTGAGAGGCGCGACGGTTTACCTGCCGGAATACGCTCTACGACGCTGCGACGGATGCGGTGGATCGTGAAAAGCACCACGCACATCATCAAGAACTGAAAGAACGTGAAATAGCTTTGGACAACCATGCGATTGAGCCCTACCCCACCCGACTCTACGGGTGCTAATAGGTATTTATCGTACAACCCGCTGACAGCGCCGAAAGCCGAAGCCAGCACGGCCATGACAATCCAGCGGTTGTGACGGAAATCGATGCCTTCCTTCTTGCCGCTACGACTAAGCAGGAAGAAGCTGAAAATGGCCAACAGCACACCTATCCATTGGTAAAGGTTCAGATGCTCGCCAAAGACGAAGATGGCACCCAAGAGCACCATCACGGGACGCGTGGCATTGATGGGGCCGACGATGGTCAGCGGCAAATTCTTGATAGCGATATATCCGCAAAGCCACGACGAGAGGACGATGACGGCTTTCAGTACGATGTACTTGTGGACCTCCCATCCGCAAACGGGGACATAGAAAATGGACGTCTCGCTGATCTGTCCCATCGCCGACAGCACAACAAACGGCAGGAAAATGAGCGAGCAGAACAGCGTGTTGAGCGTCAGTACTGGCACTACGGCATTGCTCTTCAAGGCTTGTTTCTTGAAGACATCATAGAAGCCGAGCAAAGCGGCTGAGGTAAAGGCAAGGAGTAACCACATTATAAATATTCAACATTTTGCAAAAACAACCCCCTTGCGGGCACGCTATCGCCAGCTTTGGAACGGTTCTTTTGTTCTATCACATGACGGAAGCCATCGATGGTGAGCTGTCCGCGACCGACTTCCATCAATGTGCCGACGATAGCGCGCACCATGTTGCGCAGGAAGCGGTCGGCGGTAATCTCGAAGCGCCATTCGTAGTCGCCAAGCTGAACCCATCGAGCTGAGGTGACATGGCAGATGTTTGTCTTCGTGTCGGTATTCACCTTCGAGAAGCTGGTGAAATCCTCATATTCCATGAGCGTAGCAGCCGCACGGTTCATCGCCTCAAAGTCGGGCGTGTGAACGAGACGCCAGGAACGGTCGCGCAGGAAAGGCGACTTGCGCGTGTGAACATAATAATAATAGGTACGCGCGCGTGCGGAGAAACGAGCATGCATGTCATCGCCCACAGGATAGATCTTGTGAATAGCTATGTCATGAGGCAAGACTCCGTTTAAGCGATATGTGAGATAATCCTCAGCCGTCTGCCTTGCGCTCCCCTCCCTGACGGGAGGGGTTGGGGGTGGGTCTTTTGTATCAAAATGCGCCACCATCATCGCCGCATGGACACCGGCATCGGTACGTCCGGCTCCCGTTACGGCAACATCTTCGCGCAGCAGCATCTTCAATGCTTGTTGCAGCGTTTCCTGCACGCTCTTGCCATTTGGCTGGATTTGCCAACCATGATAGGCAGTGCCGTCGTAACTAAGTTCAATGAAATATCGCATTACTTCACGAAACGCTTATAGGTGTAACCGCCGCGACGGACGATATATATGCCTCGGCGTGTCGGCACTTCCGTTCCGACGTAGCGACCATTCATGTCGAAGACCGCATCCTCGGCTTCGACGGGCGACATATAGTTGTCATCGATGCCCGTAGGCAATGGCAAGCCATACACCTGGAAACCATCGACCTCCCATGCCCAGCACTTGCTCGATGTGGCACGGTAACGGAAGGCAATGTTGATGGTCTCGCCTGCAAAATCATCGAGGCTGAGGCGCCCCGAAGAGATGAAGCCCGTGAACTTGCTGGTTGCGGACAATAGCTCCGTTGGCCATTCTGGCTCAAGACGCGTCCATGTCGCAGCGTTCGGTTGTTGGGCGTAGTTGTTGGACACCAACACCTCGAACATCGTTGAGGGATCGCCGCCATTGTTGTAACCCACGGCATGACGGAACTCTAAGGTTGCTCCCTGCTGACTCGTGAGGTCGATGGCAGGCGAGATGAGCCATTCGTCGCCACTGCGACCATAGGAATAGGCATTGGCCACCATACCATATTTATTATCGTAAGCCCACACCTGAGATTGCGAGCCATTGGCCTTGACCGTGGTGAAGCTGCCAGGACCTGCCGACTTGAACGCCTGATAGAGCAGCAAGGTGCTGTCGAGCGGTTCGGGACCAGGGCCGGGTCCAATGTTGTCCATGACCACTGTCAGCGATGTGAAGCGCACCTGTCCCTCGGAAGCCAAGGCCGTGAATTCATTTGTCTCACCCTGCCAAGCCAATTCCTTGTCCTCGTCGAAAGTGTATGTCTCGCCGTCTATCTCCAATGGATTCAGATAGCCCGAAAGGCCATAGACCTTCACGCTCTTCAGGTCGGCTCCTGTGATGACGAAGACTGAGCCTTTGTAGAGGCGCAGCTGACTGTACTGGCTGACATTCACCAACGCCGTACGCGAAGTATTCTTGTAGTACCCAAGGGTAAGTCCCCTCAACGTTGCCGTGAAGCCTTCGCCGTAGGTCTCATGAGTGTCTTCCGTCCATTCGAGACTGGTGACATCAATGGTCAGCGTATTGGCATAGTCGGGGTGCGGCGTCGTGCTGCCTTCGATCTGATGAGGAAGGCTGACGTCGAAGTCATAGTCGATGCTGTCGCCCCAAATATACTCAGCCAACGACGGATAGTCGATGAAAGGATTGCGGTTGTGCTGTATGCGATAGACAGCCTCGTTGCGGGCAATCTCTATGTCATCCACAGGATCTTCACGGTTCCATTGCAGGTAGAGTTCATAAGCCCACGGCTGCAAGGTCGGCCAATCAGTGTTGGTGAGCGATTCCAAGGCACGATCGCCCTGCCATGTCAGGTTCTGATAGCAGGTCACCATGTAGAACACGGCACGTGCAAAATCTCCCTTCCACTCGTCGGCAGGCTCCCATAGATAGATGAGCTCGCCCATAGCTCCTGGGCCCTTTCCCACTTTGGAGCAACCGTTATTGTTCGTAATCTCCGTCACCTTGCCCATTCCATTGTTGCTCTTCGACCTATTGATACGGGATTCGCAGGGCATCAGATGATGTATGTCGCGATAGGCTTGATTCTCATCGCCACCCCACCACGACTTAGGGAACGAATGTTCGATATCCATGCCCGTGACCGAGGTGTATTGACCAGCCGTGAAATAATGGTGCTCATAGCTATAGCGGTCGCGTACCTCATTGTCAGCCATACGGTCAGTTTGGTAGAATCCGAACCACGTCTTGCCGTTGCCACCACCGTAAGCCAGCACGTCGGCATAGCCAATGATGTCGTGGAAGGCATTCTTCAACTCTGCCTTCTTCTTGCCGTCGGCCTGCGCATAAAAAGTCGGGAGGTCAACGGACTGAGCATAAAGAGACAGTCCAGTGACCCAAGCTGCCAAAAGCAGGAGCGTACGGAGGGCGTTTTTGATGTTCATCGTACAAGTATCTTCTGAGTTCTTTGTCCACTACGGACGATGTAGGTTCCTCTACGGAGAGGCAACTGACGACCGACGTATCGTCCCATGACATCATAGACTTCAGCATCAGCAGGAACGGCGGCGTTCATCAACATGGCATCAATGACGGGATCTTCCTTCTCGGCAATGGTCACGTCCATTTTTGCCATGCGGCTTTGCTTGTTGGCCGTACAAACAAATGGATTCATCGAACCTGACCACACAATCTTCTTATCATCATCAAAGGAATAGGCACGGCCATCAATGTTGATCGTGCAATCGCTCTTGGAACCGCCATTGTCGTAGAACGTAACTCCAATGACCTCAGCCCCTTCAATGATGAAGACCGACTTGTCGTAGAAGCGGATATGCCCACCGGCACTCTCCACGGAGATTGGCGTCACGGTGGACTCGGCTTTGTAATAGCCTATCGTCAGTCCCAAAGCCGTTGCCTTGAAACCGTCGCCATAAGTGGGATGAGAGGCTGAAGTCCACGTGAGGCTTGCAAAATCTATCGTGCCGGAGGTGGCATCGGGATTGTCGGGAGTATCTGGCGTATCAGGGGTGTCGGGGTTATCAGGATTGTCAGGATTGTCAGGATCATCAGGATTGTCATCCGGGTCATAGTCCTTCTGCCCATGAGGCAGCGTGACATCAAAATCATAGTTGATGCTGTCGCCCCACACGTATTCGCACAATGAAGGATAATCGACAAAGGGATTACGGTTATTCTGCTTGGCATAGACCACCTCATTACGCGCCCGCTCCACATCGTCAACGGGATCCTGCTTGGCCCACTTGAGGAACATTTTCAACGTCCAGTCTTTCAAACCCGGATAAGTCCTGCCGTCAAACACGTTAGAAGCTCCACTGGACGTCCAATTGGGGTGCAGATTCTGGTAGCAAGCAAGGACGTAGAAATAAACACGTGCAATATCGCCCTTCATCTCATCATTAGGCTCAAAGCATTTTCCCGTGTAGCCAGGGTATGTGCAGGCACCAAGTTTGCAGTAACCGTTGATCGATTGGTAGGTCTCACCTTTGTTCTCGCCCAAAGGGAAGTTGCTACGACGGTTATTGACATAGCCGTCACTAGGCACCACTTGGACGAGGTCACTCTTCATATCGCCGCTGCCGAACCAGCTCTGCGGCACCAAGTGCTCACGGTTGTAGCCGTCGCCTTCTTTGGAATAGGAATGGTTTTCAGCGGGACCGCCAATAACATACTTCGTTGCATTGGAATACCAGTCGCGCAGATAGCCATCTGCACGGCGATCAGACTCGTGATAGGCTTCCAGCAACCCGTCGTAACCAATGTTCTTGTGCTTGCTTATCGTTTGATACATGGCGGTCTTCAAGTCCGCACCTCGCTTACCATTAGCACGGGAATAGTAAGTTTTCAGATCTACGGCACTTGCTGACGCTGATAGACACAACACCACTGCCGTCAGGATACTCCAAAAGGCTGTTCTTTTCATTGTTTTAGGCTTTTATTTGCTGCAAAGGTAGTGCATTTCCTTGAACCGGCAAAGTTTTTTGTAAAAAAACTCACACTTCACGCTTATGCGCTATTATCTCTGGAGAAAAAAGTGCAGGTGCAACGCCTCCGAAGAGGAGATGCACCTGCGGGTATGACAAAATATGAAATGCGGAGAAGCGAATTACTTCACAAGGACTTTCTTGCCACCGATGATGTACAGACCAGGCTGAGCAATCGTGCTCACGCGCTGACCAGCAACGGTGTAGATAGCCTTAGAGGTCATGTCGGCCTTCGGAGCATGAACGCCCGTTGTCCAGGTTTCGCCATCGAAGCTCCAGTCAACGACTTCCTTGACACCAGCGACGGAGAAGTACGGGGTCAGCGTGCCTTCAACCCACACTTTCTTATGGAGGTAGCTGGGATTGTCACGGAGGCTGAGGGCTTCACGCATACCAAGCTTATTAGCAAGCTGCACGGGGATGCACTTAGCGGGATCGGTGCAGGAAGGATCATCGGAGAGCAGGATGTTGGTGTTGGACACCTGGGGTTCTTCACCTTCGGCACGGTGAGCTGCAGGGGCAGCTGCGGGTGCTTCAGCTGAGAAGACGCAGCCGTTGTTGTAGCTCTGACCATTGACGTAGCCTACGATGTAACCAGAAACCCATCCGGCAGGAGCACCTTGTTCGGGCTTCAGCAGACCGAGATGGCGGACATCTTCGACGGCGTAAGCATTGGACAGCTGGCCGTCGCCTGTGGGCTCATAGACAACAGGAGCCTCGCCATTGTCGATATCCTCAGCAGCGCGAGGATAGAGCTGAACCGTTGTAGCGGTGGCATTGGCATAGATAGCTACGAAACCGGTGACGGAGTAGGCCTTCGAAGTATCGAAGGTGAGGGCAGTTGCTACGCTCCAATTATCGCGCACGACAAGTTCGTTGTCGCTATCATCAGTGAACGTAATGTTACGACTTGCCCAAGCATCGGCTGCGGGTGTCAGATCCTTAATCGTGACGAGTTCGTTCTCGTAGTCAGCGAAGCTGTTGGCGATGTCAGCGATGGTGACGGTCTGAGGAGTGACGGTGTTGTTGGACGAGTTGACGGTGAGGTTCTCGATGGAAGCTACGGCGATTTCTGTCAAGCCGTTGTAAACCTTAAGCTGCCCCTTGAAGTCGGCAGTAACCTTGTCGCCTGTCTTGATGCCTTCGTTGGTAGCAGCGCTGTTGGCATAGAGGAGGAGGCCGTCGGTGCCATCGAAGACATAGACGCTCTTGCCATTGACATAAGCAACCAGCAGGTCGTTAGCCTTGAAGATAGCGTTTACGCCATTGCCGGCATTGGTGGCAGCAGCCTTAGCGCGAGCGATGGTAGGCAGCTCGAGGTATTCGGGTTCGGGCGTGTCGCCACCCGTCTGTCCGTTGAGCGAGTAGATGTAGCTCTCCTTTGCGGAGGTCTCGGGTGTATTACCGTTGTAGTTAACAATCTTACCGCAGATGACAACTTCGTCACCAACCTGAATCTGAGTGTCACCTTCTACCCAAGCACGATTGCCAAGATAGTATGTGCTGTAAACCTGGAACTGATTGTCGGCCGTCTGACCATCATCGGTAATGAAGAAGGTAGCTGTGCCATGCTGAGCATCGAAGCTGTACTTGATCTCGGAGATCTTACCCTTAACGTAGACATCATCGGTCTTTGCACCGCTCTCGAGAGCTGCGGCAACGCTGTTAGCAGCCATGAAGTTGTAAGGATCAGCAAGCGTACCGCTGCCAGTGCCATCGCCGGGCTGAGGATCGGGACCGGGGCCAGGACCAGGAC